>Ga0157373_10000205_pt1 | contig 48796 bp, 48 predicted proteins | sample C65metaG_FD_113460 | JGI IMG/M metagenome (GOLD analysis project Ga0157373, IMG submission 113460) | Corn rhizosphere microbial communities from Kellogg Biological Station, Michigan, USA - C6-5 metaG | ecosystem: Host-associated > Plants > Roots > Rhizosphere > Soil | place: USA: Michigan... | reverse complement strand
GCCAAGCTGCTTTAGGCTTACTGAAAGTATCTCTGCTGCCCCAGGCAGCACGCTCATCATCAAAAAACGGATTGCTGCTTGGTTGCTGCTTGGCGGTAAAATCCAATTCCAGGTATTGCGCGTCAATCTCATCCAAAAAGCGGCTGGGCTCACAATTGATCAACGTGCCGAATTTAAAGCGCGAAGTGGCGTAACTGATGGTTAACTTGCTTTCGGCGCGGGTTACAGCAACATAAAACAGGCGGCGTTCCTCCTCCAGATCGCTGCGCGAGTTGAGTGACATTTGCGAGGGGAAAAGGTTCTCTTCCAAACCCACCACATGCACATGCGGAAACTCCAAACCTTTGCTCGAGTGTATGGTCATCAGCGATACCGTATCGGCATTTTTATCCTTGTCGTTATCGTCGTTGGTTAACAGGGCAATGTCCTGCATAAACACGTCAAGGCCCTTTTCTTCAATGTCCTCGCGCTCACTAAACTCTTTGATACCGTTCAGTAACTCCTGTATGTTTTCGTAACGGTTCAGGCCTTCTACAGATTTGTCCGCATACAATTCCTTCAAAATACCGCAGTGCTGGGCAATATGCAGTGCAGCATCATAAGCGTTCTGACTTTGTGCGATGACCTGGAAGCTTTGTATCATGGTAACAAAAGGGTATATCAGGGCGTTGATGCGCCCGTCCAGATACATTTGCCCGTTGGCCATAATTTCCCAGGCCGGTTTGCCTTGTTCGCCGGCTATCACAATGATACGGTCTACCGTGGTGTCGCCAATGCCCCGTTTGGGGTAATTGACCACCCTTTTCAGCGCCTCCTCATCCGCCGGGTTAAAGGTAAGGCGGAAGTAGGCTATCAGATCCTTGATCTCTTTACGCTGATAAAAGGAGAGTCCCCCATATATTTTGTATGGGATATTGAGCTTGCGCAGGGCTTCCTCCATCGAACGTGATTGCGCGTTGGTACGGTACAAAATGGCAAAATCGTTCCATTTCAAACCTTTGGCGCCACGCTCCTGGAAAATGGCCTCGGCGGTCATCTTGCCTTCTTCGTTATCGCTAAATGCACGCAGCACTTTTATCTTGTCGCCGTGTTCCTTTTCGCTAAAAACATTCTTTTTAAGCTGCTCTTTATTATTGGCGATGATGCTGTTGGCAACGTTTACAATGTTTTGGGTCGACCGGTAGTTTTGCTCCAGTTTAAATACTTTCAGGTCGGGGTAATCCTTCTCGAAGTTTAATATGTTTTGGATATTGGCACCACGAAAGGCGTAGATACTTTGCGCGTCGTCGCCCACTACGCAGATATTCTCGTTTATGGCGGCCAACTTTTTAACGATGAGGTATTGCGAAAAGTTGGTATCCTGATACTCGTCCACCATCAGGTATTTAAACTTGTTCTGGTATTTGTATAATACATCGGGGTGCAGCTTAAGCAGCTCGTTGGTTTTGTACAGTAAGTCGTCAAAATCCATCGCCCCCGCACGGAAACAGCGGTTTACATAAGCCTGGTATATCTCGCCCAACTTACCGCGCCCGCTGGCATGATCGTCGGCGCTGTAGGCAGGTTCCTGCTGGTACCGTTGCCACGATATCAGGCTGTTTTTACAGGCCGATATACGGTTAAGCACAAAGTTTACATTGTACAGCTTATCATCCAGGCTCATTTCCTTAATGATGGCACGCAGAACGCTCTTGCTATCGTCGGTGTCGTAAATAGTAAAGTTGCTGGGGTAGCCTATCTTATCAGCCTCAACGCGTAATATTTTGGCAAATACAGAGTGAAAGGTACCCATCCAAATGTTTTTGGCTTCGGCGCCGGCAGCGTGCATAATACGCTCGCGCATCTCTTTTGCGGCCTTGTTGGTAAAGGTAAGCACCAGTATATTAAATGAGTCGACCCCCTTATTGATGAGATGCGCCACCCTATAAGTAATAACCCTTGTTTTGCCCGAACCGGCGCCCGCGATGATCATTACCGGCCCTTCGGTTTGCTGTACGGCATCGCGCTGCGATGGGTTTAATCCTTTTAAATAATCCAAAATCTGTTCCTCTTTTCTGTAGGCAACTAAATTAAGAGTTTGGGCGCAAAGGGCATAGTGATGTTGAAAGGTTGTAATGTTTAATGTTGTAAGGTTGAAAGGTTTTAATGCTGCTCGAAGACGACAATTACGCAAATTAATACTCCCTTATCAATAGCTGCTCCGCAAAATCCATTAAAACCCGTTTGCGTTCGGCAGGCAGGTGTATCGCTTCAAAGCTTTGCATCGCGTTGCGTGCATATTTGTTCATTTCGGCTTCGGCGGCCTGCCGGACGTCTAACCGGGCGTAAACGGCTTTTACCGCGTTCACCTTTTCGGCTGGATCGGCGCTATTGTGGTTGAGCCAGTAATTGAGTTGGGCGAGCATATCGCCGGTAGCCAGTTCTAAAGCCTTGATCAATAAATATGTTTTTTTATTAGATAGGATATCGCCGCCAACTTGCTTGCCAAATTTCTCAGGATCGCCATAAACATCCAGGATATCATCCTGCAACTGGAAAGCTATACCCAACTGCTCGCCGAAATTATAAAGCAAAGTAGCTTCGGATTGGCTGGCGCCCGCTATTAAGGCGCCGATCTTCATCAAACCGCCTAATAAAACTGCAGTTTTAAGACGTATCATGTTAATGTATTCATGAACCGAAACTATAGCACGGCTCTCAAAGTTCATATCGATCTGCTGACCTTCGCAAACGCCGGTAGCGGTCTCGTTAAAAACATCCAGAACAGGGCGTAAGATATTATCATCAACCAGCATCATCAAGCGGTTGGCCTCCACCATCATCACATCGCCCGAAAGGATGGCTACGTTTGTATCCCATTTTTCGTGCACGGTTGGTTTACCACGGCGCAGAGGGGCCTTATCCATAATATCATCGTGCATCAGCGTAAAGTTGTGAAACACTTCGATACCGATAGCTGCCGACAGCGCTTTTTCAATATCTCCACCAAATAGATCGCAAGCCATTAACAGTAAGCAGGGGCGCAGGCGTTTGCCACCGAGCGACATGATATAATCTATCGGTTCGTAAAGCTCGATAGGATCGTGGCCGTATTTTTTAGTGGCTAAAGTTTTGGTGACAAGTTGTTGTAGGTCGGTGATAGAATGCATATTTATTGCCGCGGAAATAAAGGCGCTAAGTTAAAGGATATATCTGGTATTAGCCACAAAGACACTAGGTCACTAAGGGAAAAAGCTTAATGCCCTTGTGTATCCGTGGCAATTATTATCTAATCCTGGATCAAAGTAAAATCGATCTGTTTTTTGGTCAGGTCAACGTTTTTAACTTTTATCCGTACTTCGTCGCCCAGGCGGTAGCTTTTCTTTTTGCGCTGGCCGATGATAGCGTAATTTTTTTCATCGAGGGTATAAAAATCGTCGCTGATATCGCGTAAGCGGATCATACCTTCACACTTATTGTCCACAATCTCCACGTACATGCCCCACTCGGTAACACCAGAAATGATGCCGGTAAAGATGTTACCAACCTGTTCTTTCAGATATTCGGCCTGTTTGTATTTAACTGAAGCACGCTCGGCATCGGCGGCTTTTTTCTCCATTTGTGAGCAGTGCAGGCATAAAACCTCGTAATGTTCAGCATTTACCGATTGGCCGTTATGCAGGTAATGCTGCAGCAGGCGGTGCACCATCACATCCGGATAGCGGCGGATAGGAGAGGTGAAGTGTGTATAGTAATCAAACGCGAGGCCGTAATGGCTTGTTTTTTTAGTAGTATAGATAGCTTTAGCCATTGAACGGATGGCCAGTTGGGTTAACACGTTCTGCTCCTTTTTGCCTTCTACATCTTCCATCAAATGGTTGAGCGAACGGGCAATATCCTTATCCGATTTGGTGCTGATCTTATATCCAAAACGGCTGGCAAACTGCGCGAAATTTTGCAGGGTTTCGGCTTTAGGCGAATCGTGCTCGCGGTATACAAAGGTATACTTGTTTTTGCCCTTGCCTAGGTTAGCTACGTATTCGGCAACCTTGCGGTTAGCCAGCAACATAAAATCTTCGATGAGCTTATGAGCATCCTTGCGTTCTTTTACATAAACACCTATGGGTTTGCCGCCTTCATCCAGCTTAAATTTAACCTCGGTAGTTTCGAAGCTGATGGCGCCGTTTTTAAACTTACGGTCGCGCAGAATATAAGCCAGTTTGTTGATCAGGTTGATCTCTTTTACATAATCGCCTTCCTGGGTTTCTATCACACTCTGCACCTCTTCGTATGTAAAACGCCTGTTGGAGTGGATAATGGTCTTCCCAAACCATTGATCGATAATATGCGCCTGCTCATCCAGTTCAAAAACAGCCGAAAAGCATAGTTTATCTTCATTTGGGCGAAGCGAACACAATCCGTTTGATAATCTTTCAGGCAGCATAGGTATTACGCGGTCGACCAGGTAAACCGATGTAGCGCGCTCGTAAGCCTCTTTATCCAAAGCCGAATCGGGGATGATATAGTGCGATACATCTGCGATGTGAACACCTACTTCATAATTACCATTCTCAAGATATTTCACAGATAAAGCGTCATCGAAATCTTTGGCATCGAAAGGGTCGATGGTAAAAGTTGTTACATTACGGAAATCACGGCGTTTGGCAATTTCCTCTTTACTAATAGCTTCCGGGATGGCGTTTGCTTCTGCCTCAACTTCCTTAGGAAACGAGAGCGGAAAACCGTATTCGGCCAAAATGGCGTTCATTTCGGTATCGTTCTCGCCCTGTTTGCCCAGTACGTGCTTGATGCGGCCGATAGGGTTTTTAGCTTCAGGCGGCCAATCGGTAATTTCGGCTACCGCTTTTTCGCCATTGCGGGCATTGTTCAGGTCGGGCAGAGGGATGAAGATATCGTGCATCATCTTCCTATCATCGGGGATGAAGAATGCAAAACGCTCAGATAGTTTTACAATACCTGTAAACTCCATCTTGTTACGCTTGATAATCTCGATAACTTCGCCTTCTTTGCGTTTGCCTTTGCTTTTGGCGTATACGTAAACTTTTACCCAGTCGCCGTTAAGGGCGTTGCGCAATTTGCGGGGCGCCACAAAAATGTCTGATTCAAATTCATCATCGGTAATGATAAAAGCTGAACCGTCATTGGTGAGGTCGACCTTGCCTTCGACAAAAGTTTTCAGCTCCACCAGTTTGAAGCTGCCGGGTGAAACCTCCTTTAAGGTTTGTTTAAACGCTTCGTCTTTTAAAATTTCGAGGATAACCGCTTTTGATTCGGGCTCCCTGATATTGAGTTTTGCAGATACCTGCTTGTAGTTTAACGATTGATTGCCATTTTGTTCAAACACATCGAGCACTAACTGCGTAAGTACTTGTTTGATACTGTTGTTGGCTGATTTTTTAGACATATAAATATTTTATGGCATAAAGGTAAGGCTATTACCTTGTTTAAGGGTAGGCGTAACGTAATATTTAATTATAAGGTTGAGTTTTGGCACAGCTACAGGCACAATTTGGGTCGCTGATACCCATCATGGTTAAAAAATGCTGATAAAAACCGATGCGATCCGCCATGCCAAAAACGTTATCTCCCTGGTTGCATTCTATCTGCCCGTTAATGATGTTGATAGTCATGCCGAAACCGGGCGTGCGGTTTTTGGCGATGTCATCAGCTTTAGGCTTCCAGTTACCAACCATTACATCATGCGCCGATGGTTTGTAGGTTACGGGCGTCATCCAGAAAAATATCGCGGTTTTAAACGCCACTACCGCATTGGTTGTTACCAGGTCGGGGTTATTTAATAACACTTTTTTGTCGCCAAAAATACAATCGGAAGCGTAACCATAATTGCCATTATAACTCAACTGCAATGGGCCACGACCGTAATAGTTTTTGCCTTTTACCGGAGGGTAAGTATCGTTATCGGATATGTAAATTGCACTGGTATTCAACTCGTGGGTATACATCAGGCCATCGTCGTATTTGCCGTTTTGCCCGTGGCGGGTTTCATGGGCCACATTGGCGAAAAATGCAGCCAGTTCCTTTTTATTGGTTAACAAGTCTTTTTCAGAACAGAAAGTGCCATAATCGATAGTGACAAAGCTATATGGCCGTGTTTGTGCCCAGGGCTCGGTCCAATCCTCATCCTGCCTTACTATTACTGATTTACCGGTACGTTTATCGGTACGGGTAACCTTGTAAATGGACACCTCGCGCTTTTCGACTTTTAGTTTTATCTGGCCTATTTCCTTCACAGCCTGTATAAAAGCCTGATAGGTGTAAAATTTATCGCGCATCGGAAACAACGCATTGAACTGTTTTTCCGTAAAGAAGGTTGAAATGCCCTGGTTAGCAGCCATGGTTAGATTTACAGCCGACCCGCATTTAAAGCTGGAAAGACTTAGGCAAATAATGCACAGTAAAACTGTTTTAAAGGAGATGGCGAGTACTTTCATGCAAATGTAACGTGTAAAACAGCTATATGTGTGCAATATTAAGAAAACAGTTTGACCATGGCAGGCAAAAAATTATTAACACTTGCCGAAAATGTGGTAAAATAATTTTTATTTGTATTGGATGAAGATCTACACCAAAACAGGCGATAAAGGGCATACCTCGTTGATAGGCGGTACACGTGTGCCAAAACATCACCTGCGGATTGAGTGTTATGGTACTGTTGATGAGTTGAACTCGTACATCGGGCTGATACGCGACCAGGATATTACAACAAAGCACAAAGGCGTTTTAAAGGAGGTGCAAGACAGGCTTTTTACGATAGGGGCAAGTTTGGCATCGGATCCGGAGAAATCGAAGATGAAGATACCTGATCTGCACGATAACGACATTGAACTGCTGGAACTGGAGATTGACCGGATGGACAATGAATTACCGCCGCTACGTCATTTTATTTTACCTGGCGGGAGCAATGCGATATCTTTTTGCCATATTGCGCGTTGTGTATGCAGACGGGCAGAAAGGCTGGCTGTGCATTTAAGCGAAGACAGTTTTGTAGAGGAGAAAGTAGTGATTTACCTGAACCGATTGAGCGATTATCTTTTTACGTTGGCCCGCAAAATTGGCCATGAACAGCAAATTGCTGAGAATGAATGGATACCAAGAGTTTAGCATCGCGTTTTATTTTTGAAAAAATAATTTGATTTTCAGAACTGAAATATTATACTTTTGCAAAAAACAAGAAAAATAGAATTTTAAAAATATGTATTGGACACTCGAATTAGCATCGCATTTAGAAGATGCGCCATGGCCCGCAACCAAAGATGAATTAATTGATTACGCAATACGTTCAGGTGCACCTGTTGAGGTTATTGAAAACCTGCAGGCACTGGAAGATGATGGTGAGCCGTATGAAAATATAGAAGAAATATGGCCTGATTACCCTACAAAAGATGACTTCTTTTTTAACGAGGACGAGTATTAATAAACCCGGATTTGTTAATTGATTTAATCTTTTATTAATTTTAATAACCAACAGATTAAATTAAGATATTAAATATGAGCCCTGGCTGATAAAGCCGGGGCTTGTTGTTTGATGTGGCAGAGATTGGAATGATTTTGGCCTGTGTAATGGTATTATAAATAAAAAATATATTACCATGAGAGGTCTACTTTATATCATAGCCGTTATCCTGATCATTGGATGGGCATTAGGAGTTTTCGTTTATTCGGCGGGCAGCCTGATACATGTTTTGCTGGTAATTGCGATTATTGCTTTATTATTGGGCGTTATACGGAGAGCCTGATATTTGAATGTAAGATGTGAGAGGTAAAATGGAAGATGTGCAAAGTGTAATGTATCCATCCTATACATCTTCCATCTTTCCTTTCCATTTTATCTCTGCCCTAGAAGCATTTCCGCAATCGCTATATCTTCGGGAAAAGTGATTTTGATATTGGTGTAAGTGCCTGGTACGATATGAATATTGACGCCCAATTGTTCGACAACGCTGGCATCGTCAGTAAATTCGGGCTGGTACACCTGCTCGTAAGCCTTGATTAAAATATCCGAACGAAATACCTGCGGCGTTTGAACAAGGTATATTTCGTCGCGATTTAGAGCGGCGGATAACTCGTTCTTCACCTGTCGGATAGAATCACGGCTTTGCACGGCTACTATCGCGTTGCCATTTGTAGCTGCATATTCAAAAGCTGTATCGATAATTTTGGTATCTGTTAAAGGACGTACGGCATCATGCACCGCGATTACGCCATCTTCCTTTATCAAACCTAAACCGTTTTTTACCGAGTGAAAGCGGGTTTCGCCGCCGTTAGTTACAGTGTGTGGTACCGAAAAATTGTGTTTAAGGCAAAGCTCGTCCCAGTATTCGCGATGTGCTTGCGGTAAAACCAGGATGATTTGTGGTTGGCTTAGGCTATTGTAAAATGCATTGATAGTATGCATTAGCACAGGTAAGCCATTCAGCAATAAAAACTGCTTTGGCACAGCAGCCTGCATGCGGATACCCGAGCCGCCGGCGACGATGATGACGTAGTTTTTCTTAGTATCAAGTATCAAGTAGTTAGTATTAAGACTCATTTGTAAAGAGTGTTTGGTCTGTTGAAAGAAATTAGTCTAACTACTTGATACTAATTACTTGATACTATATAATCAACATCGCATCGCCGTAGCTGTAAAAGCGATATTTTTCCTTTACGGCAATTTCGTAGGCGTTCATCACGTTTTCGTAACCGCCAAATGCACAGATCATCATCAACAGGGTCGACTCAGGCGTGTGGAAATTGGTGATCATCGAGTTTGCAATGCTGAAATCATACGGCGGGAAGATGAACTTGCTGGTCCAGTCGTTAGCTGCTTTCAAGGTTTTGTTTGCAGATACGGCCGATTCGATGGTACGCATCGAAGTGGTGCCTACGGCGCAAATACGACGTTTGTTTTCAATGCCTTTATTTACAATGTCGGCTTGTTTTTGCTCGATGATGAATTGCTCCGAGTCCATTTTATGTTTGGTCAGATCCTCAACCTCAACCGGACGGAAGGTGCCTAAGCCAACGTGCAGGGTAACTTCGGCAAACTCAACGCCTTTTAATTCAAGGCGTTTCATCAGTTCGCGGCTAAAGTGTAAACCAGCGGTAGGAGCGGCAACAGCACCTTCGTTTTTAGCGAAGATGGTTTGGTAGCGTTCTTTATCTTCTTCGGTAGCTTTACGTTTGATATATTTTGGCAGCGGTGTTTCGCCCAAAATTTCCACGTTACGGCGAAACTCTTCGTCAGTACCGTCAAACAGGAAACGGATAGTACGGCCACGGGAAGTAGTATTGTCTACAACCTCGGCTATTAATAAATCATCATCTCCAAAATATAATTTATTACCTACGCGGATCTTACGGGCCGGATCGACCAACACATCCCACAAACGTAATTCTTTATTCAGTTCGCGCAGTAAGAAAACCTCGATGGTAGCACCGGTTTTTTCCTTGTTTCCGTATAAACGGGCAGGGAAAACCTTGGTGTTATTGATGATCATCACATCCTTATCTTCAAAATAATTCAGCACATCCTTGAATATCTTATGCTCAATTTTTCCGGAATCGCGGTGTAAAACCATTAAGCGCGACTCGTCCCGGTTTTCGACTGGTGTATGAGCTATTAATGAATCTGGTAAGTTGAATTTAAACTGAGATAATTTCATGCTTTTATAAAAAGAATTTTAGGGCGCAAATGTATTAATAATTTATGATAAGTTAAACGCGCAAATTTATTACAAAGCTATAGGGATATTGTTTAAATAAAATCAGCTGGATTTAGCGTATCTTCAGGAGTTTGATCTGATTATCCGCTTCCACCGGGAACGATTGCACAGATTACTTAATAAAATGCTCAATTTATTGAACTATTTTTCAGGATATTTGAGGCACAACCAATTAGTATCTTATTGACATTTTATTATTAAAAATGAGAACAATCTACCAGTTTTTAGGCGGTTTTGTGCCTGTTGCTTTGTGCACCGGAATGGCTGTAGCGCAAGTGGCACCGGCTTACAATGTTAAACAATTTGGCGCTACCGGCGATGGTACAACCATTGAAACAAAAGCCATCAACAAAGCTATCGAGACGGCAGCAGGCGCAGGTGGTGGTACAGTGTATTTTCCGGCAGGAAATTATCAATGTGGCTCTATCCACCTGAAAAGCAATGTCTCACTGTATATTGATCAGGGCGCAACCATTATAGCGGCCCAAGCGACAAAAGAAGCCGGTTATGATGAGCCTGAAAAGATAGTGACCAATGAGTACGAGGACTTTGGCCACCGGCACTGGCATAACAGCCTTATTTGGGGCGAAAACCTGCACGATATTTCTATCCTGGGGCCTGGTACAATTTACGGTAAAGGTTTGGAGCGTACCAATCACGTAGATAAGATGAAAGGCGAGGAGGATAAGAATCCTAATAAATCTATCGCGCTGTACAAATGCCGCAACATCATTATCCGGGATATTTCAATATTGCATGGCGGTTGGTTTGGCATATTGGCTACTGCTGCCGATAACATGACCATTGATAACGTGAAGATGGATACCAACCGCGACGGGATGGATATTGATTGCTGCCAGAATGTGCGCATATCCAACTGCAGCGTTAACTCGCCGTACGATGATGGTATCTGTTTAAAAAGTTCGTATGGGTTAAATACCGGCCGCGCCTGCGAGAATATCACCATAACCAACTGCGAAGTAAGCGGTTTTGATGAGGGTTCATTTTTAGATGGCACCTATAAACGTACCGTAAAATACAATGGCGGACCTACCGGTCGTATTAAATTTGGAACGGAATCAAATGGCGGTTATAAAAATGTAACCATATCTAACTGTGTATTCAGCTATTGCCGCGGCCTTGCGCTCGAGAGTGTTGACGGCGCTTTAATGGAAGACGTATCCATCAACAATATCACCATGCGCGATATTGTGAACGCCCCGATATTTGTGCGGCTCGGCGCCCGTATGCGCGGCCCCGAAGGCACACCGATTGGCACAGCTACCCGCATCAGCATAAGCAATGTAACGGCTTACAATGTGGATGCTATGCAGGGAGCTATTATTGCCGGCTTGCCGGGTAATGAAATTAATGATCTGACATTGGATAATATCCATATTTACTTTAAGGGTGGTGGGACAAAAGAACAAGCATCAACTGTAGTTCCTGATCAAACAAAGTTGTATCCCGAACCTAAAACTTTTGGCATTACGCCATCTTACGGCTTTTACATCAGCCATGTAAAAGATCTGAAAATGAGGAACGTGGAAACTAGTTTTATTGCCGAAGATATGCGGCCGCCATACTTTTTAGAATTTGTTGATAGAGCTGATTTTCAGCATATCCGCGCACAAAAAGCTACTGGCGTGCCAACTTTTAACTTAAACCAGGTAAAAAATTTCAATATTTTTAATACCACGCAGGTGCCTGATACAAAACTAGCATCGGCGGACAAAAAAGCCCTCTAATAGTCATTTTATAAATTGAAGCGGGAGCAGAATATGTTCCCGCTTTTTTTGTGTCCATTGTTAATCTTAATGACAATAAAATTACTTAATAATTAATCCCTGTAAAAATAAAATAGAAGAAGCACCGTTTAAGTAGCATCAAATATTTCATTTATCGCTGCAAAGTTTGCCTTTAAATTAATAATTGGTAACCTTTTCATCTAAGCCTGCGTATAAACAGGAATCTTAATTAATTTAAACTATTTATGGGAAAACGCTTTTTGTGGGTTACGTGTGTTTTGTTAGCAGTATCTTTTGTCATCATCAGCTGGACCGAGGGCAGAAATTCTAAATTGCCCGTTAAACAAGCTTCTTCAGAGAATACAGGGTCAGCAACAGAGTTTTTTGAAAATTATATCACCAATATTTACCAGACCGCAAAACTGGCCGATTTTGGTATGGATAGCGCCGTGTTTGAAAAAGCCATGACCGGTTTTTTTAACCTGAAAAGCGCTAACCGGTTACCAGCTGATTGTTCGGTAATAACTGTGGTCGATCTCGCAAAATCAAGCCGCAGCAAACGCATGTGGATAGTAGATCTGAAAAAGATGCAATTGGTGCTCAATACCTGGGTATCGCACGGGCAGGGCAGCGGTGGCGACATTCCTACCAGCTTTTCAAACGACCAGGACTCGTATCAAAGCAGCCTCGGCTTTTACATAACCAATAACGTTTACCAGGGTAAACACGGTGCATCAGTACGCCTTAACGGTATGGACGAAGGTTTTAACGATATGGCCGCCAGGCGTGATATTGTGGTACATGCAGCGCCTTACGTAAGCCAAAGCTCTATCGATCAACTGGGCCGTTTGGGCCGTAGCCAGGGTTGTCCGGCGGTATCGCCAAAGGTTATTAACCAGGTTATCAATACCATAAAAGGTAAAACCCTGCTATTTATCAACGGTAACGACCAAAGTTATGCCTCAAAATATCTCGATCGTAACGAGGCTGCCAGCTTTGCTTTTCATAACAACAGCGACGGCGCAAATCGTGCTACAGCGATGCTGTAAAACTTAAACGGTTACAAATTTTTGCATGTGCGCGTATAAAACAATATCCTGCGCGTAAACATCTTTTCGATATTGAATGGTTCCGGTTTCATCAAGCCAACAGGTAGTGTAGGTAAGATAAACCGGAACTTTTTTTGGCAGATACACTCTGAGTGGCTCGGGGCTATCCTTACCATAATTAGCTACTATAGTTTGATACCGCGAACCGTCGCCAAATAAGGCATGCGCAAGTTCGAGCGGTTTTTCCAGCCGTACACAGCCATGGCTTACCGCGCGCATTTCCTGTTGGAAGGGAGCCTGGGTAGGTGTATCGTGCAGGTAAACGTTGGTTTTATTGTTGAATAAAAACTTGATCTTACCTAAAGCATTATCGGCACCGGGCTGCTGTTTAAACGAATAAGTATCGTCATCAGGTTTTATCTGACTCCAATCGATAGTATCATTATCCTCAACTTTATGTCCGTTTTTGTATACATCTATATTTTTATTGGATAGATAATAGCGATCCTTAGCGGCTTCCACTATGATCTCTTTGCTGGCAATACTTTGCGGGATGTTCCACACCGGGTTAACCTCGGCTACATAGATCAAACTGTTCAATTGCGGCGTTTCGTGCGTGTGCGGCCTGTCGACCTTATAACTGTCATCATACTCAGTTAAAGTATTAGCATGATCCTGATTGCGGCCTTCGCCTACACAAACCTTCATATTTAATGTAGATCTGCCGTTCTCCATCACATCAAGGCTATAGTTGGGGATGTTGACCATTACATATCGATCCTCGGTCGGTTTGTTTTTCCAACGCAGTCGTTCCAGGTTAACCACCAGGATGCGCTGTGTTTCTTCTTTACTCATACCAGGAGCCAATTGACCGCTTGCCAGCGCCTTTTGCAGCGCCTGGTATTGCGGACTACGCGGCTGTATACTATCCAGATAAGCTTTAAAGTTGGGCAAGGTAAACATATGACTCATTGATGTGCTATCCGGGCGCAGGGTTTTAGTGTAGTAATTGGCATAAATACGCCGTGGATCCATAAGCCCAAACTGCAAGGTGTTGGAGTAGTTGAGCAATGAATTGGCAATTAATAACTCCAAATGGGCCATATCCTGGTAAGCCTCATTGAGCGATTTAATGGCTTTTTTATTGTTAAACTTATCGAGCAAGGCCTTAATGCGATCGCTTTGAAACATAGCCGGTTCAAGGCCGTGATCGGCAGCGTGATCCAGATAGGTTGTCAGGTTCTGCAAATCGCCGCTAGGTAGATGATCCATCACAAAAACAGGATCATAGTCATTTTGGCGATACCAGGCTTCTATCACTTTATAGTTATTTAGCGAAGCTTTTTGCCGTTGCAGAGCCTGCTTCAGTACCGGCGCGAAACCCTGAGGCGTAACATCTTTAAAGACTTTGTTGTGCGTTTTTTCAAAAAGAATCTGGCCCATGTTTGAGCGCGACTTTTTGTGGCAGCTTGATAAGGTAAAAAGGATGGCTAAAAGAGCGAAGAAAAATAATGCCCCGGAAATATAGCGGGCGTTTTTAGAGATAGTCATAGCAGGTGTATTCAGTTAATCTGTAAACACTGTTGCAATTGCTATGCCATTAGTACTGGGTGAGCTGCCAGCGCAGGCGGTCTATCTGGTCGCCGATGAGTTGTACATTTTCGGCGGTCAGTTCCTCGCGCGAGTATTCCTCCAACATCCAGCCGCCGCTTTGTTTGCGGATATAACCGATAAACTTATGGTCGAGCGTAATGCGGTAATAGTCTTTTTGCATCTGTTTTACTTTTACCAGTTTGTTACCGCTAAAAGGTATGATATGTTCGTCCATCAGGTACTTATTCGATTATGAGATTATATTTTATCAGCAATCCTGCCAGGGCGTGCGAACTGAATTTAGCTTTAGCCATGGTGTTGTTTTCCGGATCGATATTAAAGTTGGTTGCGGAGGACAGGTCGGCGCCTTTTAAAATGGTACGGTTAAAAATAGTTCGGTTCAGGTCGCAATTGTTGAAAACGGCATTGGTAAGATCGGCCTCGCTAAAGTCGGATTCGATCAAGGTACAATTCTCGAACATGGTGCCTTTAAGGCGTTTCTTCTGAAAAATGGTATAATCGAGGATACACTTGCTGAAACTTACTGCGAAGGAGAAGTTATTGCAGGCGCTGAAATTAACACCGGTGAACTTGCAATCGCGGAACTCAACTTCCTGGAAACCGGTGTTGATGATCTTAGCCAGCGATAAGTTGCAGGTATCCATCGTACAATTGATGAAAGTGATCTGCGATAACTCGGCGTACGACAGATCGCAATTGATAAAGCTGCAACCCTCAAAAATACGGTCGCGACCTTCAATATCGGTACCTTTGATGTTTTTATAAACCTGGTTCTCGATGACTTGCTGTTCCATGAAATTATCCGACTGCAATATCCACTAAATTTTCGAGAATGCGTCTGGCGAGATATCAACAGGATTGTACAGGATGGCAATTACCCGGGCAATGAATAGTTTTAGACTACCAATTACAACCTATGCGACAATTTTTTACCTATGCATTAGCCGTTGTGCTTTTAGTGATATCTATAAAAACATCAGCACAAACTACACCACCTGCTGCCAACCAACAGCGCAGACAACCCCGGCCGGACACCATCATTAGCAATAATGGATTGAAAGGTAACCTGAACGCCCACGATCCCTGTATGATAAAAGCTGGGGATATCTATTATGTGCTGACAACCGGAATGAGCATCAAATCATCAAAAGATATGGTGAACTGGACAAATGTTGGGCCGGTGTTTGAAAAAGGTATGGCTTTTTCGTGGTGGAACAATGATATCCCCGGCAAACCGGGGCTTTGGGCGCCCGATATTCATTATGCTGATGGGCAATATCATTTGTATTATTCGGTATCGGCATGGATGAACTTTAAATCTGGCGTGGGGTATGCTACCAACGTAACATTGGATAAAAAAGACCCGAAGTATAGATGGATAGATCATGGTTTGGTGGTGAACTATAAAAATGGCGGTGATAATGTAAATTGTATCGACCCTAACGCCTTTACCGATGAAGACGGTAAAGAATACCTGATCTATGGCTCGTATAAAAGTGGCTTACGATTGATCGAACTCAATCCTAAAACGGGTAAACCCGATAGCGACCAGCCCGAACTATATACCATTACCACTTCGCTGGGCGAAGGAAGTTACATTATTAAAGGGCCGGAGTATTACTACATTTTTGCTTCGCGTGGTAAATGCTGCTCGGGTATACAAAGTACTTACCAGATTGTAGTAGGACGATCAAAAAGCGTAAAAGGTCCGTATCTGAACAAGGAAGGTAAAAGCTGGATAGATAATAATTACTCGGTTTTTCTGGCCGGCGATTATGATGAACCGGGGCGCGGGCATAATGGCTTTTTTGCGCAGGGAGATACCACGTACATTGTTTATCATGCTTATACCCGGAAGTTTAACGGGCAATCGCTGCTGAATATTAAACCATTGTATATAGATAAGGACGGTTGGCCAAGCCTGAACCCAAAGGATAAGTTGTTTGCGATGCCGGAGTTTGAGAAAAGGGTTTTTGCGGGGAAATAGCACTTTGGATAGCTCTCTCAAAGGCGCGAAGACGCTAAGAATTTTTAAGCTTTCCTTTTGGCAATCCATACCATTTGCTAACTTCATCGGTGAAAGCTGCATATGAAAAACTCATTTTTACTACTCATTTTTTTAGTTTTTGGGCTTAATGCATTTGCTCAGGAAGCGCGCCCTTTACAACAATATCAACTGATAGGCCAGGGGAGTGTTAAAACGAAAAATTATTACTTGCTATCGCTGATCAAGCATGACCCGGCGGTGATACGCTTACTGGAGAATGATGCGGTGCTGGCGGATATAGCTGTTAAGCGCAACGCCGCCATCAATGCCAGCTTGACGGCCTGTAAAGACTATATCTGCTTTACCCAAAACCTGAAGTTTACCGATGAACAAATTAAGACGGTTGGCGAGCGGCTGGCTGCTTTATATTCACCGTTGAACGCTTTGGGTAAACTGGTTAAAACGCAGCTCATTCCGTCGGGCACGCATGTATTGTACGAAAAACTTGCGCCCAGGCAATTACTGGTAAAAGCCTGGGAAATTGAAGCGGCAGGCATAAACCAGGTGATCGGCGTTTATGCCGAAGGAAAGAAGCCGAATTACCCAACCATTGATTCTATTAGTTTTAACGTGCATAGCAAGGGCTACACAACGCAAATGTTTAACGCGGTGGCTACTTTGTATGATGAAACCAGGAACAGCAAACTGTTTTTCCAGGCGCCATTGACTGCCGCGCTGATATTTTTAGATATTAACGAGCGGACAGATGCCGCCAATGACGAGCCGATGGCTGCAACCGTGAATAAGGCCGCGGTTGAAAAGGCTAAAACCGTTGACTGGAACAAATATAAATACTCAGTGATACTGGTACCGGGTGCAGGGCCGGGAGAAAGTGGTATGGCTTTAAGCGCCGAAGGTATGCTACGCTGCAGACTGGGCGCCAACCGTTACTTTGAAGGCTTGGCGCCTTTTATCATGACATCAGGGGGTAGGGTGCATCCGTTTAAAACCAAATTTTGTGAGGCCGACGAGATGAAGAAATACCTGATCGAAAGCCTGCATGTACCTGCAAGTGCCATTATTGTTGAGCCTCAGGCACGGCATACCACCACCAATATACGCAACGGGGTTAGGCTGATGTATCATTACGGTTTCCCATTCGGTAAGCCGGCCATTACCTGTACCGATAAATCGCAAAGCGAATATATTGAGAAAACCATGGCCGAACGCTGTATGAAGGAGTTAGGTTATATGCCTTATAAACTGGGTAAGCGACTATCAGATACTGAGCAGGAGTTTTATCCGCTGATTGAATCATTACAAATTAATCCGCTGGAGCCGCTGGATCCGTAGGACAATGATTGAATGAAGGTGTTTATTTCTTCTCAAGCAGAGTTATGCGGCTTTGAACGTATTCTATATATGCTTTCTGAATTTCAGGCGGTTTGCTGTCGAGGTATTTTTTATAGTATTTAAGCGCGTTGCGTTTGTCTTTCAGCCTGGTATCGTACAAGTTTGCTAGCATATAAAGCACCATGTCCTTCTCCTTAAAAAATAAACTCTTCTGATAATTGGCGACGGTGCTTTTTACCTGGTGCAATTCATCATAACTATCGGCCATTTCGCTATAATAAAGGCTAGTATTGGGCGATATGGCTTCGCGCACCGTGAACTCGAAATTTTCAATGGCCTTGTGATAATTTTTGAGCGCTTTATAACTTTCGGCAGTATAATAGTACTCACGTTCGGTTTTAAAGATATCGGGCATGATTGCAAATGTTTCGATACAGCATTCGTAGTTTCTGCTCATGTAGTATGAACTGCCCAGGCGCTTTAATACCAACGCCGATTGATCGCCCAGGTCCATTAATTGATTGCAGAGCTTTATGGTTTCGTTATATTCTTCAGCCGAGTAGGTTACATTGGCCAGGCATCGTAGTAAAAACAAATTGGTGGAGTCAGTCTTTAAAGCACGATGTAGTACGAACTCGGCTTGTTTGGTGCGTTTCAAGCCGGTTAATACGAAGCTTAACTCGGATGCAACCTCGGGATCGTCAGGATTGAGTCTGTTGGCGATCTGGTAATTTTTTAAGGCTTTCAGGGTGTCGTTCTTCTCACGGTATAAGGCGCTAACCTGCTTAAACGCGCGAAAGTTGGTTTTATCCAGGCTGGTGATGCGCTCGTAATAGGTTAAGGCTTTAGCTTTATTCTCCCGTTGAAAACTAATACCTGCTAAACTGAACAGCGTACCGATGTTAGTCGAATCGGCCTGGTACAAACGTTGATAATAACCTTCAGCATCGACCAATTTACCAGCCATCTGGAAGGTATATCCTAAACGCGACAATGCCTTAGTATCGGTTATCGGTTCGGGATAGATACTTTTGAGATATGTAGCGGCCTCGGCATAACGCTGGCTTTGGTACATGTCCAGCAGCAAGGCATCGTCGGCCCTGCTCTGTGCAAAAAGGCTTACCGGCACTATAAAAAATAGTAAAAAGGCGAAACAGAATGTGTTACTTTTCATTACTCAAATATAAACTAAATTTATAGTTTGAAAAAGAATTGCTTAAATCTTTTGTAACTGGTTTGTAACATTGGCCCGGTGTTTGTTTAGTTATGGTTAAATAATTAACAGATAACTAAATAATTATATTATGAAGAAGATTTGTTTAATGCTTGTTACTGCAGCATTTCTATTTACAGTTGACAGTGCATGGGCACAAAAAACTGATACTAACCACGTTGAAGTAAAAAAGAAAGTTAGGGCAGGTGTGCATGGGCATACCAAAACCAAAATTAAAGTTAAAGGCGCAGGCACGGCTGGAGCTGCAGGTGCAGAGGCTAATGGCAGTGCACCCATAATTAAACCGGCACCACAACCCACAACAGTTATAGTAACCCCACCACCGGCCGAAAAGGAAATTGTGCCAATACCTAACCCAAACCCGCCGGCACCTCAACCGCAGCCACAAACAACGGTTACTACCACAACAACTACGCCGACCACCGTTCACACACAGAAGACAAGTAGTGTAAGCAGCACTACAACTACTGTGCATAAAAAAGTGCCGGCTAAACATGTGGTAAGGCATACAGTTTATAAAAAAACACCGCCTACCACAACCACTACCACAACTACTGTAAAAAATCAGTAAAAATTGTTTTATAACTATTTTAAACCCGCAAAGGCAAAGCTGCCTTGCGGGTTTTTTGCATACCACGCAAACAAAAAATGTATCCGAACGCTTGTATATAAAGTTTAACTTAAATCAATTGGGCCTTAAAACATAAATGTTATGGATAAGATCAAGAAATTTGAACTGATGGAAAAGATCGCGCACGAACTGGTCGATCTGCGAAACAGCCAGCAGGCTATCATACAAAAACTAACAAAAATTGAGGTTGATAATATCGACCTTAGCGATAAAAAACTGGAAAAAGATCTGCCCGATATGCACCAGCGCGTATCCGACAATCTGGATACTATTGCCGAAATACTCGAGTATTTTGAAGGAAAGACGAACGAGTACGAGGCATCCAACAATATCCAGCAGTTGAAAGAGCAGGAAGCCCTGAAACATTAATAACAGCGAACATCCCCGAAAAGGGGATGCTTTGTTTTACAGCAGTTTTACAAATAAAATCTATATATTTTATAGGCTTTTTTTAGCTTTGAGGCAATTTAAAGTATAAAATTGACAAAGCCTATACTCGTTATCAAATTTGGCTCGGCATCCATCACGCATAAAAACGGCGAACTGGATGAGGTGGTGATGGTGGATATTGCCCGCCAGGTTGCCGCCATACACGCCGATCATCATATTGTACTCGTTTCGTCGGGAGCGGTGGCTGCCGGTAAAAAGTTTGTAAAGAATTATTCGGGTACCATTACCGAGCGTAAAGCCGCAGCGGCTGTTGGTAACCCCATTCTGTTAAATAAATATGCTCAGTTTTTCGCGCCGTATGGGATTTCGATAGCGCAAAGCCTTTGCGAGCGGCAGCATTTCAGCAACCGCGACCAGTTTTTGCAGTTGAAGAAAACCTACGAAGATCTTTGGGCGAACAATATCATCCCCATAGCGAATGAGAACGATGTGGTGAGCAACCTGGAGCTTAAATTTTCGGATAACGATGAACTGGCTACGCTGATCGCCGTAGGTTTCGGCGCTTCGGTACTATTATTCAGTACTTCGGTTCCTGGTGTGCTGGATGCTGAAGGGCTGGTGGTTAAAGAAATGCCAGTGATTGATAAGGACGAACTGGCGCTGGCTAACAAGGAAAAATCGGCACTAGGCTTGGGTGGTATGGTATCGAAACTGACCTTTGCCCGGCTGGCAACCCGCATGGGTATTAAGGTGGTGATATTTGGCATACGCACAACTGACGGTATCTTACAAGCTATTGAAGGTAAAACCGGTACGCTGTGTCATCCGCAGAAATGCTCGATACCCGCACGGAAAAAATGGCTGGCCAGCGGCAGTTTAGTAACCGGCAGCTTGCAAGCCGATAGCGGTGCGTGTAAAGCGCTGCAAAATGGCCATAGCTTACTGGCGGTGGGAGTGAAAGCTATCAACACAAAATTTGAATCGGGTGAGGTGTTCGAGATCGTGGATGAAAATAACCTGAGTGTTGCGGTGGCGCGCGCCAGGGTATCGTCGGACGAGATATGGATAGATGTTAAAACCCAAAAACTGATCATCGCGCATGCCGATGACATCGTATTACTGTAAATGGAAAGCATACAAGCGTTATTGATAGAGGCCAGTGAGGCCACAAGGTCGATCAATTCGGCAACCGATGGGAAGAAGCAGGAAGTGTTGCATCAATTGGGGCAAGAGATTGTAGCCAATACCGAACTGATCATCTCTGAAAATAAGAAAGACCTGGACAGGATGCCGGATACCGACCCTAAGAAGGACCGGTTGCTGCTGAATGAAGCACGTATTAAAGATCTGGCCACCAGCTTAAACGATGTAGCTAATTTACCCGATCCGACTGGTAAGCTTTTGCTGGAAAATACTACCAAAAATGGCTTGCAGATACAAAAAAAGACCGTTCCGCTGGGCGTAGTAGGCGTGATCTATGAATCGAGACCTAATGTGACCATCGACGTTGCCGCATTGTGTATACGCAGTGGTAATGTATGTGTACTGCGTGGTGGCAGCGATGCACTATATACCAATATTGTTCTGATAGATATCATCCATAAAGTACTGCGTGATGCAGGCCTGAACCCGGCTATTGTACAGCTGTTACCTACCGACCGTAAATACATCAGCGAAATGCTGACGGCGGTAAAATATATCGATATTATTATCCCGAGAGGGTCGCAGCAACTGATCGATTTTGTGCGCGAAAATTCGCTGGTGCCCACGATTGAGACAGGGGCTGGTGTTTGCCATACTTACGTGGAGAAAACTGCCGACCTGGAGAAAGCCGCGGCTATTGTAGTAAATGCCAAAGTATCGCGGCCGTCGGTATGTAACGCATTGGATACCATTGTGGTTGACCGTGCCGTTGTAAAGGATTTATTGAGATTGGCAGCGCCTGGCTTGTTGGCTTACTATGTTGAGATATTCGCTGATGAAGAAAGCCATCGGATTTTGAAAGAAGTGAGATATCCTCATTTACAACAAGCTACCGAAGAAGATTTTGGCCGTGAGTTCCTGGATTTTAAATGCTCGGTAAAAGTGGTTGAAGATTATGAAGAAGCTGTAAAACATATCAGCAGATATTCATCCAAACACTCGGAAGCAATAATTACAACCAACCACGAGCTTGGCGAGCGTTTTTTAAATGAAATAGACGCTGCGGCCGTATATATCAATGCCTCAACCCGTTTTACTGATGGCGGTGTGTTTGGCCTGGGGGCGGAGATAGGTATCAGCACGCAGAAACTACATGCCCGCGGCCCATTTGCCCTGGAAAAACTGGTCACCGAGAAATGGTACGTGCGTGGGGATGGGCAGGTGAGGTAGTTGCAATAGAATCAAGAAGCAAGCTATCGTTATCATTGCTGGCAAAATAAAATCGGCACTTCGCAAAATAAACTGCATATTTAAACGCTATAAAGCCGAAGGATATTTGCTGCCGTTTAATGATCGAATTCTTACCCAAACGTTTTACCGATATACGCTTTGTAAATACTTCATCAATAAGCAGATTATTGATGTTGTTTTTTTTGCTTTTACTACAAACGGGCGTTCTATGGGCACAAAAACGGTATACGGTTAACGGCACGATTAAGGATGCTTCGACCGGGGAAGGGCTGATCGGCGCTACGGCGAGGATTGAAAGCGATGCCTCAAAAGGCGCGGTTACCAATAGTTTCGGATTTTATTCGCTGAGCGTCACTGAGGGCGAGCATGTATTGCTGGTAAGCTATATCGGCTATAAAACCGATTCGCTGAAGATTAACGTACATAAAGACACCCATGTAAATGTTGAACTGGTATCGGGCCGCGCGCTAACCGAGATTGTGGTGAGCGGTAAAAACAACCGTAGCGATAATCTGCTGAATCCGCAGCTCGGCGTAAACAAGCTCGATCCCAACGATATTAAAGATGTGCCGGTGTTTATGGGTGAAAAGGACATTATCCGTACCATAGAGCTTTTGCCAGGCGTAAAATCAACAGGGGATGCCAATACGGGTTTTTACGTTCGTGGCGGCGGATCAGACCAGAACCTGATATTGCTGGATGGCGCTACGGTTTATAATGCATCGCACCTGTTTGGTTTCTTTTCAACTTTCAATTCGGACGCGATTAAAGATATCAGCTTGTACAAGGGCGGTATGCCCGCGCAATATGGCGGGCGCTTATCATCGGTTCTGGATGTACGGATGGATGATGGCAACAATAAAGATTACAGTGCCGAAGGAGGCATTGGTTTGATATCATCGCGCATTAAGGTTGAAGGGCCGATTGTTAAGGACAAAAGCTCGTTTATGATCAGTGCAAGGCGTACTTATGCTGATGTTTTCCTGAAACTATCCGGTGATTCGACCCTGAAGGGCAGCAGCTTATATTTTTACGACCTGAATGCGAAGGCCAATTATCAGATGGATGATAAGAATACGATCTATTTTTCGGCGTATTTGGGCAAGGATGATATCGGTCTTAAGGATAACTTCGCCACCAACTGGGGTAATACCACTGCAACGCTACGTTGGAACCATCTGTTGAATAGTAAGTTGTTTTCGAACACCTCGTTCATCTACAGCAATTACAACTATGTCATCAATAATTTTTCATCCAGCAGTAACATTAACGTAGTATCAAAAATTGAGGATTTTAACCTGAAACAGGATTATGAATACTTCGCCAATAACAACCATACACTGAGCTTTGGTGCGGGCGTAATGCACCATAATATTGTGCCGGGTAATATCACCACATCGCAAGCTTCGAGCTATAACCCTAAAAATATACAGAGCCGGCGCGCGTATGAGGCCAATGCTTACATTTCTGATTCGTGGCAGTCATCCGACAAGTTAACCATAGTTTATGGCATACGGATTAACATATTTGATTTGACAGGTCCGGGCACATTCAATACTTACGATGACGATGGTGTGCTTATCAATAAAACCACCTACAGCGCGGGGCAAAGTGTGCAAACCTATGTTAACCTGGAGCCGCGCATTTCGGCCAATTATACCATTGATCCTGAGTCTTCGTTGAAGGCGTCGTATAACCATAATTCGCAAAATATCCACCTGTTGTCAAACTCAACCTCGAGTCTGCCAACTGATTTATATGTATTAAGCAGTAATAACATAAAGCCTGGGATAGCCGACCAGGTGTCTTTAGGTTATTACCGAAATTTTAACAATGACCAGTTTGAATTTTCGACCGAAGTTTATTATAAATGGCTAAAAAATGAGGTTGATTATCGTAACGATGCCGACCTGGTAGCTAACGAAACTGTAGAATCGCAATTGTTATATGGCGTAGGCCGGGCTTACGGCGTGGAGCTCTTTCTGAAAAAGAAATTCGGTAAATTTAATGGTTGGTTGGGGTATGCTTTGTCGCGTACTGAAAGAAAGATCAATGGTATCAATAATGGTAATTATTTTCCGGCCAGGCAGGATCGTACGCATGATGTTTCGCTGGTGGGCATCTATAATGCCAGTAAACGGGTAACCTTATCGGCGGTATTTGTTTATGGTACAGGCAACGCGGTAACCTATCCGGCAGGTAAATACCAGGTAGGAGGCCTTACTACTTACTATTATAATCAACGCAATGCTAACCGATTACCCGCCGACAGCAGGCTCGATTTAGGGTTGACACTTGAAGGTAAACAGCATAAAAGATACCATTCAAGCTGGAGTTTTAGTATTTATAACGCGTTTGACAGGATGAACCCCTATAGTGTAGTGTTTCAGGATAGCAGTGGTAAGCCATCGCACACCGAGGCAGTTGAAACCAGTTTGTTTGGTATCATCCCGGCCGTAACCTGGAACTTTAAATTTAAATAGGATATAATGCAATGAATATCAGGGTGTTGATAGTTTTTGTGGCGATGGGGCTACTATCCTGTCAGAAAGTGATTAGTGTAAATACCGGCGATTCGACACCACAACTGGTTATTGAAGGCAATATAACCGATGTGCAGGGTCCGCAAACGGTAAAGCTATCCAAATCCGTACCGTATGGCAGTAACAACGTTTTCCCCACGGTATCAGGAGCTACCATTACTTTGAACGATAATACTAATGCCACTTATAGGTTTACCGAAACCCAACCCGGAACTTATACATTAAATAACTTTAAAGGGAGGGCCCTAACCCTTTATGTGTTAACCGTCAAATCTGAGGGGAAAACCTACTATGGTGGTTCGACGATGCCTTTCCCGGTAAACCTGGATTCGCTAACATTGGTTAGTCAGACATTTGGTAATAAAAATACGATTAGCGTGGTGATTAATTATCAGGATCCACCGACCATTGCCAACCAGTATCGTTTTATTATGTATGTTAACGGTGTGCAGGTTAAACGGGTTTTTGTGGAGAACGACCAGTTAAGCGACGGCCGGGCAGTTAGTACCACACTTTATCAGCAGGATATTGAAATAAAGAAGGGAGATAAGGTAGATGTAGATATGGAATGCATAGATGCCAATATGTACAACTACTGGAATAGCCTGAGTAACCAGGGAGGCAATACACCGCAAAACTCGGCTACGCCGTCAAACCCGCCATCAAATATCAACGGCGAAGTACTGGGATATTTTAGCGCACATACCTTGCAACGTAAAACCATAATTATACCTTAACTATTGATATAGCTATTATATTTGCTGTAACGCATGAAAGATCTGAAGAAATACTACATAGTTGGCGCCCCACCTGAGGATGTTTACAACGCTATTACCAATCCGCTTGCAATAAGGTTATGGACGGGCGAAGAGGCTGTAATGAGCACCGAAGCCGGTTCGGAATTTTCGATATGGGAAGGCGCCATATCAGGCAGGAATCTCGAGTTTATCGACGGCAAGAAAGTAGTACAGGAGTGGTACTTCGGCGATCAGCCGGAAGCTTCCATTGTGACTATCATCCTGCACCCGCATAAAGACGGTACCTCGGCCGAATTGCGCCATACCAACATACCCGATGAAGATTTTGCTGATATTTCTGAAGGTTGGGATAACGCTTATTTCGGTTCTATCATCGATTTCTTCGACGCTTTTTGATAATTCTCCGCCAAACACTAAGCGCTGGTTTTTGTTAAACTTTAGCGATGGCAAACTTATGTCCGTTAAAATCTATTAAAAACTAACTTATGAAAACGCTTAAATTTTTAAAACTAACAGCAGTTTTGCTGCTTGGTATTTGCTTAATCGATCTGCCGGCAACGGCACAGAAAAAGCTGGAAACCAAAATCAACGATTCGAAAGAGGTATTGGCTGAATTTAATAAAATGAAGGAAAGCATACCCCACCAGTTGTTTGAGCAGACGCATGGTATCATCATCATTCCCAAAATGATAAACGCCGGCCTTGTAGTTGGCGGTAAACGCGGAAAAGGAGTAGCTATGGTAAAGGGGGCTGATGGCAAATGGAGCGACCCTGTATTTATTACTTTAACCGGTGGAAGCTTTGGCTTGCAGGCCGGGGTTCAATCGGTTGATTTGGTATTGATGTTTAAACACAGTGAAACACTGACTAATATTGGCCGCGGCAGCTTTACTTTGGGCGGCGATATTTCGGTTGCTGCCGGACCGGTTGGCCGCAGTTCGACGGCCAGCACCGATTATAAATTCCAAGCCGAGGTTTACAGTTACTCACGCAGCCGCGGCCTGTTTGCCGGTATATCACTGAATGGTGCTTCACTTTCGGTTGATGAAACATCAAATACCGAATTTTATGGCAAGGACTCAGCTTCGGCAACCATATTTGTTCAATATAAAAGCCCCACAGCTTCGGTTAAAGAGTTGAAAAGAACTTTGGAAAGCCTTTATTAGTCCGGAGTATTGAGCTTGAGTCAGGAGTCAAAACTGCTAAAATGTAAAAAGGTCGATAAATTTTCATTATCGACCTTTCTGTTATAAAAACTCCAGACTGCGGACTAACCTACCAGATCTTCACCCGCTTATCCGGATCAATCCACATCGGATCGCCTTTTTTAACATCAAAAGTTTGGTAAAACTCAGGTACATCCGAAAATGGCGCGTTAACGCGTAAAAAACCAGGAGCATGTACATCCGTAGCTAATTGTTGTGCCAGCGCTTCATCACGTTCGTGGCCTAGCCAGCCCAGGGCGTAACCCAAAAAGAAACGCTGCATTGGTGTTAAACCGTTAATGGTTTTGCCTTCTTTGTATTGCTGTGTCTTTTTAAAAGCATCCAAACCTAAAACGATACCGCCAAGGTCGGCAATGTTTTCACCCAGGCTTGCCTGGCCGTTAACATGCAGGCTGTCCAGTATTTTGTAGCTGTTAAACTGATCGACCAGCATTTGCGCGCGTTTGGTAAATTTTACCGAATCTTCGGTTGTCCACCAGCCTTTCAGGTTGCCTTTGGCATCGTACTGGCGGCCTTCGTCATCAAAGCCATGGGTAATCTCGTGGCCGATGGTTGAAGCTGCTGCATAACCATAAACCACGGCATCGTCCATATCCTCATCTTTAATACCCGGCACAATAAATTGCGCGGCGGGCAGGGTTATCTCGTTGTTGGATGGGCTGTAGTTGGCGTTATAGGTTTGCGGTGTCATGTTCCACTCGGTATGATCAACAGGTTTGCCCAGTTTGTTGATATTGTTGAGGTATTGCCAGTGGCGCGCGCGCATTACGTTAGCGGCATACGAGGTACGGTCAATCTGCAGGTTCGAAAAATCCTTCCATTTATCCGGATAGCCGACTTTTGGATGAATAGTGCTTAATTTATATAGCGCTTTTTGTTTGGTTTCAGGGCTCATCCAATCTAGGTTTTCGATATGCTCTTTATAGGAATCGCGGATGGCTTCAACTAAAGCAACATAACGCGCCTTAGCTTTTTCGGGGAAATACTCCTTTACGAACAGCTGACCTAACAATTCGCCCATGATGCCGTTTTCGGTATCCAGTACCCGTTTCCAGCGTGGCAGTTGTTGCTTTTGGCCGCGCAGGATAGTACCGGTAAAGTGGAAATTCTCTACGCCGATAGCATTATTTAAATACGGAGCATACGATGAAACCAGTTTCCAGCGTAGATAAGCTTTCCAATCAGCAATAGGGAAGGTAGTTAGTCCTTTACTGACTGCTTTATAATACTCCGGCTGACCGATGATGACGCTATCTACATTCATTATACCCATCCTGGCAAAAACTTTGTTCCAGTCGATATTCGGGGTAAGTTTATTGAACTGGCCTACCGTCATTTTGTTGTAGTTGTGGTATGGGTCGCGCAGATCTTCGAGTTTGCGGCTGCTGTCCGCCAGCGATTTCTCGATGGCATAAACACTTTTGGCATCGGCTTGTGCCTGTGTTTCGCTTAAGCCCGAAAGCTTCAGCATATTGGGTAAATAATTGGTTTGATACTCAGTACGGATTTTTATTGTGCGGGCATCGGTTTTGAAATAATAGTCGCGATTAGGTAAACCTAAGCCGGTTTGGCCCAGTTGCAGCATCATTTTCGAGCTGTTTTTGTCGTCCTGCCCAACGCCTGCACCAATAAAGGTACGCGTGCCCATGGTGCTTAAATAAGCGGTAACATCAAGCAGGCTGTTTACATCTTTTATCTGTGCTATCATGTCCAGCGGTTCTTTCAGGGCATTGATTCCCAATTTTTCTATCCCGGCCGAATCGAGGCCGCTATAGTAAAAGTCGCCAATTTTTTGGGTGCTGGTGCCTTTAAGTGCATTGGCTTTCATGGCATCCTGGTTAATTTTTTGCAGGCGATTGCGGATATCTTCGCCTACGACATTGCCGATACCCCAGCTTGAGTAGGCAGGTGGGATTGGATTTTTACTGATCCAGCCGCCATTGGCATACTTAAAGAAATCGGTACCGGGGCTAACGGATTTATCCAGGTCTTGAAAAACAGGATCATTTGCGGGATGGCTTTGCGCCCTGGCCGGGCCGTTTATCGCTAACAACAATATACCCGCGGCAAGCAGTTTGAAGTTTAAATGTTTCATGAAATCAGTTGAACTAATTTCAAACTTAATAAATTTATACTACTTTACGCTATGCCAGGATCAACTAAACTATCGAAATTGTAATATTGTATGATGATATATGGAGATGAAATTTTAAAGATCGTTCTGTCGGCCGTGGTAGGCTGCCTGGTAGGTTTGGAACGCGAGATACGGCGTAAACCGGCCGGCTTCCGTACACTGGCCTTGATTTGCGTTGGCGCTACCATATTTACCATTTGCTCGTACAAACTGGGTATTGATGCTAACCGCGATAGGGTAGCGGCCAATATTATTACCGGCGTGGGCTTTTTAGGCGCGGGTGTTATCTTCAGAAACAATGCCTCGGTATCCGGTATTACCACAGCGGCCACTATCTGGATTGCGGCTGCCCTAGGTATGCTGATCGGCATAGGCGAATACTGGCTGTCGGCGCTTACGCTAGGTATTTCATTGTTCATTCTGTACGCCCTGCAGTTCATCCAGAATTGGATCGACAGCCGCTTTCAACACCGGGAGTACTCCATCACTTTTAATGATGACTTTACGAGCGAGGAATTACTAAACAGGTTAGATCAATGGCAGTTAAAACCGCATGCCTTTAAAGAAACCCGTATTGATAAACAAACCAGTTTTGATTTCGATCTTACCGGCCGCGAGATAAACATGCAACAATTTAATCAATGGCTTAAAGGTGAGAGCAGGGTTTACTCGTTCAGGTGGAAGTTCAGGCGTTAGCCAGCTCAAGCAGTTTTTTTACCCGTTGGCTATCGGTAAATTCCAGGGCAAATTCTTCGCCAAAACCATAGAATAGAATGTGGTCGTTATGGTATTCCATTTGGCTGCCAACCCGTATTTTGGCGGTTGAGTGAAATTCGGTAGCTCCGGTGAAGTGGATCAAATCGGCAATGTTGTGCTCGTGGATGCCGCCGCCCGGCATAATGGATATCCGGCCTTCAGCCACTTTTATCAGATGAGCTATAACATTAGCACCCTCCATAGCCGAGCTTTTTCCACCTGAGGTAAGGATGCGGTCGCAGCCCATGTTAATGATATCTTCAAGGGCTTCAAAATAATCGCGGCACATATCAAAAGCGCGATGAAAAGTAACACTGATACCGGCAGATTTAGCCATATCGATCAGTTCGGCGCAGCGTTCTTTATCTATAGAGCCATCCTTTCGCAAAATACCGACCACAATACCGTCACAGCCATTGCTGATAAAATGGGCGACATCGGCTTTCATTACTTTAAACTCTATATCCGAATAATAAAAATCGCCGCTGCGTGGCCTTATCAATGGAAATATGGGGATGGTTAAATATTGTTTAGCGAGTAAGAACTGGCCGTGCGACGGGGTAGTGCCGCCTTCGTTAATATTATCACAAAGTTCGATGCGCATAGCGCCGCCCTGTTGTGCAGCTATGGCCGACGTAATTGAGTTTGCGCAAACTTCGATACCAATCATCAACCTAATTTATTGATTTTTCGCTTAAGTTAATAAAAACTCTTTCCATCTATCACCAAATCCTGTTTTTGGGTGTTACACACTGAAAATGAGAAACCTTTTTGAATGGCATAAGCACCATATTCACCTTTTTTGTTGATGGCTAAAAATCCAACCTGGATATCTTTGGCAGTTTGCGGTTTCTTTTTAATGATGCGTTTTACGGCTTCTTTACAAGCGTCTTCGGGCGAGTAGCCCTGGCGCATCAGTTCGACCACCAAAAAGCTGCCTACATTGCGTATTACTTCTTCACCAACGCCTGTTGAAGTGGCGCCGCCTACTTCGTTATCTACATATAAACCGGCACCGATGATTGGGCTGTCGCCAACACGGCCATGTATCTTCCAAGCCATACCGCTGGTAGTGCAAGCGCCACTGATATTGCCTTTGGCATCAATGGCCAACATACCTATAGTATCGTGATTGCCTTTGCTGCCCGGGGCGGTATTAGGGTCGTAAGTTTTGGTTTCACTGTTGATATCGGGCTTATATTTAGCGGTTTTGAGCCATTTATGCCAGGCCTTTTCCGATTCGGGTGTCAATAATTTTTCTTTCTTAAAACCATGTTCAACTGCGAACTGTGTAGCGCCGTCGCCAACCAGCATTACGTGCGGGGTTTTCTCCATCACCAAACGCGCTACCGAGATAGGGTGGGCAATGTATTCCATCCCGGCGACAGAGCCACAATTGCCAAATTCGTCCATAATGCAGGCGTCCAGTGTAACGTGCCCATCACGATCAGGGTAACCGGCCCGGCCAACGCTGTGGTTATGCAGATCAGCTTCGGGTATTTTAACGCCGGCCTCAACAGCGTCCAACGCGCGACCGCCTTTTGACAGTGATTTCCAGGCTTCCTGGTTGGCGGCAACGCCAAAGGGCCAGGTTGATATCACTACGGGTAAGGTTGATCGCTCTACATTGGTATCACTTAAGGCACTGGCAAAACTTTGGGTTGATAGCGCGGCTAGAGATGCTCCTAAGGCAGAGCTTTTGATGAATTTGCGACGGTTATACATAGACGGTGTACACAGTAACGGAATAATAATTTAGTTGGTGGTATTTTGTATCTGCCTGATCTCGACACTGCCACCAAGCTGGAATACGGGGCATTTTTTGGCTATGGCGCGGGCTTCATCCATATCCTTAGCGTTGATGATAAGGAACGAACTCACCAACTCGTTATTAGCTATATACGGGCCAGGTTTGGTGGTTTGCGCGGTGCCGCTGATGGTCTCGCCGGTATTGCCTGGCCGGTAACCGCCCGCTATTTTTCCTGATTTGCCCAGTTCGCCCATATAATCCTGCCAGGCTTTAATGTTTTTAGCAATCACATCGCCGGATGGCAGCACAAAGTCTGACCGGAACCTAACAATTAATATATATTGTTGGGTTCCGGCTTTTGCCGGGGCGTTTTGCGCAAAAACGCCCAGACTTATTAAAGCAAGGGTAAGAGAAAGGAATATCCGTTTCATATTGATATGGTCAGTTTTTGTGAATTTAGCTTATTTTTTTCATAACAATATTATTCAGGAGATAAAATATTTTTTTGCGATAAGAATACTATCCCGGTCGGCAAAACCCACTTTTGGCTTAAATTGCTAAGTTTGCAGCTATATGCGTATCACCATCATCGGTTCGGGCAATGTGGCAACCCATCTGGCGGCAGCTTTAAAAAACGCCGGGCATAAAATAGTTCAGGTTTACAGCCCTAATTATCAAAATGCTTCGTTACTGGCTTATCACGTCGGCGCCGATGCGATAAGCGATTTTTCTGCTATCAATGGCGCGAATACCGATTTGTTTATCATGTCGGTAAAGGATGATGCTATTGCTGATGCCTGCCAGAAACTAGCGATTCATCAAAAAATAATTGCTCACACATCAGGAGCTACGGCACTGTTACCTGGTGTTAATATGGGTGTTTTTTATCCGCTACAAACCTTCAGCAAAACCAAAGAGCTCGATTTTAGCCAGGTACCGCTATGTATTGAAGGCAGCGATGATCAGACAACAGAAACTCTCGAACAGTTGGCACACACTGTTAGCAAAAATGTGTACAGGGTAAGTTCTGATCAACGTAAAATACTGCATTTGGCAGCCGTTTTCGCCTGTAATTTTCCTAATGCATTGTATGCCGTAGCACAAGGCCTGCTTGCCGAATATCAGCTTGATTTTAACATGCTGCGGCCGTTAATATTGGAAACTGCCGAAAAGGTGCAGCAAAATTTGCCCGCTACGGTGCAGACCGGACCGGCTGTAAGACGTGATGAGAAAACCATGCAATATCACCTTAATCTGTTAAATCATCGGCCCGAATTACAGGATATTTACCGGAGCCTCAGTCAGCAGATTATCAAAATGGATAATGCACTTAAAGGCGACGAGTAATTTTGTTACTTTTGCAGCAAATGAACGTTTTTACACTTAAAATAAACTTCGAGGAGAAGGATCATGACCCGGTTGAGCTGCCTATAGCGGAAGGTGAATCGGTGCTGGATGTTTGCCTCGAAAACGGAATTGAACTACAACATAACTGCGGCGGCGTTTGCGGTTGCAGCACCTGCCATGTATATGTTACCAATGGGATGGATAACATCCAGGAGATATCTGAGAAGGAAGAGGATTTTATCGACCGTGCAGTTAATCCGCGCATCACATCGCGTTTGGGCTGCCAGTGTGTAGTACAGGATGGTGGTATCTCGGTAACTATTCCGGATCAGTCGCAGTTTATGGGCCATTAATCAAAGATCAACCTAAAAGAAATGACAGATAAATTTGAACTTCCGATACATTGGAACGATTACGAAGATATAGCCATGGGCCTTTATGAAAAGTTTGGCGATGATTTCGACGAATCAAAAATATACCGCATACGCTTTACCGATCTGCTGGATTGGGTATTGACTCTGCCAAACTTTGCCGGCACCCGCGAGCAAAGCAACGAAGGCCACCTGGAGCAGATACAATCAGCCTGGGTTTACGAGTGGCGCGATAATCAGTAATCTTATGGATTAAAGACGAAAAGAGTAAGGAATAAAGATTTTACTTTTGAGTACTATGAATCTTTTATCCTTACTCCTTGTCATCTTTCTAAAAAATGTTAGATAAGCTAAGCCAAATCACCACTTTCATTTTCGATGTCGACGGCGTGCTGACCGATGGCTCAGTTTTTGTTACCGAAAGCGGCGATCAGTGCCGTACCTTTAACACCAAAGACGGTTACGCGCTGCAACTGGCTGCTAAAAGTGGTTATCATGTTTGCGCTATTACCGGCGCAAAATCGGAAGGGGTGAGGCACCGTTTAAACAGCCTGGGTATTACCGATGTTTATTTAGGCGCACATACCAAGATCGACCTGTTCAAAACCTATATCGCTGGGAAAGGGGTTAACCCGGAAACTGTTTTGTACATGGGTGATGATATCCCGGATCTGGAGGTGATGAAGCTGGTAGGCTTGCCAACCTGCCCCGCCGATTCAGCGGAAGAGATAAAAGCCATCGCCACCTATATTTCGCCATGCCTGGGTGGCCGTGGCTGCGCCCGCGACGTGATAGAAAAAGTGCTGAAGATACAAGGCAAATGGATGAGCACCAACGCGATGAGCATTTAGTTCATCGGTTCAATTGTTCATTGGTCATTGGTTTTGTCGCTTTGTTTATATTCGTTGCAAACCACTGAACTAATGGACAATATAAAAGTAATCCTCGCTTCCAAATCGCCGCGCAGGCAGGAGTTGTTAAAACTGATGAATATCGACTTTCGAGTAGTGCTGAAAGAGGTTGATGAATCCTACCCCGAAGGATTAACCCCAATAGAAATAGCCCTACACATTGCCGAAAAGAAATGCCATGCTTTTGACGAAATAGTGGAAGATGAGGCCGTAGTTACCGCCGATACCATTGTGAGCATCGACGACCAGATACTGGGTAAACCCGAAAGCCCTGAACATGCCATAGCCATGCTGCAAACCCTGTCGGGCCGTAAACACCAGGTAATAACCGGCGTTTGTATTTTATATAACCATCAGTATAATTTATTTCACGATATCTCGGAAGTACTTTTTCGCACGCTTACTGACGACGAGATCACGTATTATGTAAATAAATACCAGCCACTGGATAAGGCTGGTTCATACGGCATACAGGAATGGATAGGTTTGATAGGTATTGAAAGGATAGATGGATCATATACCAACGTGGTTGGCCTGCCTACTGAAAAGTTATATCAGCAATTGCTGAGACTTACTTCGTGATGTAAGTTAACACTCAAACCCCAAAGCTCTTAAATAATTAACTAATTTATAGGAAATGTGCACATCACACAAAAACCTCATCAGGCAACATCTTGAAGTGAATGCCCTGATAACGCTAACTTAGCATATTGAAGGCTTGCCAATATATCTTCTTGTTCTAATTCGGGATGGTTACTTAAAATATCCTCGGTTAACTTGCCCGCATTCAGCATAATCTATAATAACCTCAACCGGCCATCGCATTCCACGAAGGCATGGTTTGCCGTGACAGATTTGCGAATCGATAGCGATGCGACTAAGTAAATTTATGATATACAAATATAACACAATAAAACTGCAAATAATAATGTAGCTTTATGTTGTGAATCACGGCATAAAACACATATCCATACCCGAACCCTGTACCCAAAATTGGGCAGATATGCGTGTTGTGGAACAAGGTCGGTTTTGCCAAAGTTGCCAGAAAACGGTTACCGATTTTACGAAATTAACTAACGATCAAATTTTACTAGTACTTTCTTCATCAGGAAATGCCTGCGGGAGATTAAGCGACGCACAGTTACGTAGCCTGAATACTACGTTTGCTATTCAACAAGCACCTTGGTTTTCGTGGAAGAAATTGAGCATTGCGGCAGCGATTATCGGCTTAGTGCCATTTGTTAAAGCCAATGCACAGAACCGAAAGCCGGCCTTGATAAAATCAGTAGTCCATACTAAGGATACGCTCAAAGTAATGCGAAAAAGTGTTGAAGATGTTAAACTAACAATCACAACAACATGCATCACAGACACTGCTCTAGCCAGGGCTGATGCTGAAAAATTAATGATTATGGTCGGAGGCATTTCTATTGCCAGGCGTTCATTTAAGTGGCGTGTGTGGCATACCATAACAACACCGTTCAGATGGCTATAATATGAAGTATAATATCAAAAACATATCCATACCCGAGCCCTGTACCCAGAATTGGGCAGATATGCGTGTTGTGGAACAAGGTAGGTTTTGCCAGAGTTGCCAGAAAACGGTTGTTGATTTTACCAGGCTAAGCGATGAAGAAATCTTACAATACCTTTCCTCTGCAGGCAATACCTGTGCAAAGATCACTCCATTGCAATTAAGGATGCTAAACGCAAGCATCACTATTCCACAACCCGCACGTATATCCTGGAGAAAGTATAGCATGGCAGCAGTAGCCGTTTGGATTTTATCGCTATTCAGACCAGAAGCAAAAGCTATCACTCCTAAAATCATCCAGCATCAAACTGTTGAAGTTAAGAAAGCAGGCGTAACTACTATGATGGCCGATGATCAAATAGCGATTACCGGTAAGATAGTTGATGAAAATAATGAGCCTCTTCCGGGTGTTATCATAAAAATAAAAGGAACAGACAAAAGCGCTGTCACTACAACTGACGGCATTTTTAAAATTGAAGTACCTATGGTATCTAAGGTAAAGCTGATGGTAAGCTTTATAGGCTACGAGACAAAGGAAGTAAAGATACGTCCTAAACGGAAGAACGAGAAAATCGATCTTAAATTAAAACTTACCGCAGCTTTTTTAGGCGGACTTGCAGTTGTTTACTCAGTAAAAACACCAACTACTTAAACTTGCACTTCCCGGTTAACATCCCCATCGGTTCATCCAGTATGCCCATACACTTCGTTTGCGAAACGTTGTCGTATTTTTTAGGGTACCGGTATTATGCCTGGCTGCGAAAAACGACACACGATCACATCAGTAACGAGCATCGCCTGATCATTTTTATCGGGGCCGCGGCCGGAGCTTTTATTGGTTCGCACGTGTTAGGTGTGCTTGAAAACCCGCCTTTGTTACGCCAGTTTGGCCTAATGTATTTTATGGGTAATAAAACCATTGTTGGCGGTATGCTTGGTGGTTTAATAGGGGTTGAGCTTACAAAGAAAATAATCAACGTAAAGGTTTCTTCGGGCGACATAATGGTTTACCCCCTGATATTAGCGATGATCATCGGCCGAACCGGATGCTTTCTGGCAGGTTTGGAGGATGGTACATATGGCATCGCCTCAAATTTGCCCTGGGCCGTAAACTTTGGCGATGGTATCTATCGGCATCCCACCAATCTGTACGAAATTGTGTTTTGGTTATTGCTATGGCTATCGCTTTGGCTTGCAGAAAAAAGGGTTGTATTATCCAACGGATCGCGCTTTAAAATATTTATGGTCAGTTATCTGATATTCAGGTTGTTGGTTGAATTTATTAAACCAGAATATTTATTTAGTTTCGGTTTAGGAACAATACAACTGGCATGTTTAGCCGGTATTTTGTATTATTATAAAGTATTTGCTCATCCAAAAACATTAATAGAACGATATGCCTGAACGCCCGTACATTTATTATGATTTTACCATCAGCGTTTGTTCAACCTGTTTAAAACGGGTTGATGCCAAAATTGTATTTCAGGACGCTAAGGTGTATATGCTGAAAAACTGCCCGCAGCATGGCCGCGAAAAGGTTTTAATAGCCACGGATGTAGAATATTACAAAAATTGTCGCAATTATGCCAAACGCAGCGAAATGCCGCTCAAATTTAATACGCCTACACATTATGGCTGCCCATACGATTGCGGCCTATGTACCGATCACGAACAGCATAGCTGTTTAACAGTGGTTGAGGTTACCGACAGATGCAATTTAAGTTGCCCAACCTGTTACGCCATGTCGTCGCCAAGTTATGGCAGGCATCGCACTTTAGAGGAGATTGAGCAAATGCTTGATGTGGTGGTTGCCAACGAAGGTAAGCCTGATGTGATACAGATTAGCGGCGGCGAACCAACGGTGCACCCGCAATTTTTTGAGATATTGGATATCGCCAAAACTAAACCCATCAAACACCTGATGGTGAATACTAATGGTATCCGGATAGCCAGGGATGAAAAATTTGTAAAGCGACTGGCCAGCTACGCGCCCGATTTTGAGATCTACCTGCAATTCGATTCGTTTAAAAAAGAAGCTCTCGAGCAATTACGGGGCGAAGACCTGCGCGAAGTAAGAGCTAAGGCCATCGACAATTTAAACAAATACAACCTGTCGACTACCTTAGTAGTAACCCTGCAAAAAGGATTGAATACCGACGAGATCGGTGACATTATCCGTTACGCTTTAAAACAGCGATGTGTTCGCGGTGTAACTTTTCAACCAACGCAGGAGGCGGGCAGGCTGGAAAATTATGCATCTGATGGCAGATATACTTTGACCGAAGTGCGCTCGGCGATATTGGAGCAAACAGATATTTTTAACGCAAATGACTTGCTGCCCGTACCCTGCAACCCCGATGCTTTGGTGATGGGCTACGCGCTTAAGCTCGGTGACGATGTTTTTCCGCTTACACGGATGATCAATCCTGATGATCTGCTTGATAATTCGAAAAACACCATCGTTTACGAACAGGACGAGAAGTTAAAAGGACATTTGCTGAACATGTTCAGCACAGGTAATTCGGTGGATAGCGTTCGGGAAGACCTGAAATCCATTATGTGTTGCCTTCCGGATATTGACGCTCCTAACCTTAAATACGATAACCTTTTCCGTATCATTATTATGCAGTTTATCGACGCCCATAATTTTGATGTACGGGCGATCAAAAAATCCTGTGTGCATATCGTAAATAAGGATATGAAGATTATCCCTTTCGAAACCATGAATATGTTTTACCGCGATGATAAGCGTGCTTATCTGGAACAGTTACGGAAGGAGATGGTAATATGAACGACACTCAAAAGTTAAATTATAAAATTGTTGGGTTTAACCTGCTAGCGGTAGTGGTGTATAGTTTACTTTGCCGTATAGCCGATGCCAAAGATGGTTGGGGAGCGTTAATGGGCCTGATACTTTTGCATGTGGCTATTTGTTTTATATGGGGATTTATCAGTGTATTTATAGTACGATATAAAAAGCAGGCTGGCTTATGGTTTTTGAGTTCTTTACTGGTATTAATCATCGGGTTTTCAACCTGCGTTGGCGCTTTTACGATCAGAATATAAATGGAGCAGGAACAACAACCTAAACAAAACGAAAATTTTAAGATTGTCGGCGGTAATTTACTGGCCATGATCGTTTATACCGTTTTAAGCAAGTTTTCAGACGCAGGATTGATATTTGATGCCTTGTTCCTGCTGGTACATGTGATGTTGTGTTGGATATTTGCTATTACCAATAAAAGCTGGATGTGGTTTTTGGCCGGTTTGCTGGTATTACTTATCGGAGCTTCAACCTGTGTCAGGTTTTTAGCTGTTAACCAACCCTGACAATACACCTTCTTTTAGCGAATAGGTGGACATGCCTACATTGCTGATCTTCAATTTATCCATTACAAAACGCGTGATCAATGATGCTACCACGATCATATCCACACGCAGTGGAATAACGCCTTTCATTTGCGAACGTTCCTGGTGATTTGAACGGACGATGAGGTCTGTAGTATCGATAAAATCGCGTAGGTCGAAATCGTAACTATGATTTTGTTTGATATCGAAAGTTCTTCCATGTTGTAATTCTACCACCTCGGCAAAGGTCTCGAACGCGCCTGCCGAACCAATGAGTCTTTCAACAGGAGTTTGAGTTACGGCATTGAATAAGTCGGGAAGTGCTTGCTCCAGGTATTGATGAAATTCAGCAATGCACTCAATGCTTATCGGATCTACCCGGTGAAATTTATCCATCATTCGTGCGGCGCCTATTTCAAAGCTTTGCTTCCATAATATCCGCTCATCGGTACATAAAATAAACTCGATGCTGCCGCCACCAATATCCATTATGAGAGAATTATTTGATGAAAGACAACCTGAAGCTTTTACACCCTTGTAAATATATGCCGCTTCCTGCTGTCCATCTATCAATTCGATATTTATACCTGTTTGAGCTTTTACTTCATCAATAAACTGCTGCCCGTTGGCTGCATTACGGAGCATTGATGTAGCTATGCATTTGACAGTGTTCGCCTCATTGACTTTGATTTGCTTGCTGAACTTTTGCATAGCCTTAATGCCACGGGCAAATGCTTCGGGTTGAATAAAACCTTTATTGATACCGCCTTCGCCCAGTTTTACGGGTTCCTGCACATGATAAATCTCGTGGGCACTACCATTTATAACCTCTGCTATCAATAAGTGGAAAGTATTGGTGCCGAGGTCCATCACGGCGATGCGGTTGTTCATGCAGCTATAAATTGAAAACGAAGATAAAGGTTTTAAAAAATTACAAAAGCCCGAAAACTAACAGCTTCGGGCCTTCGAAATACATCTTTCAGACTTCTGTCTTCAGTCGTCCGACTACTTATTCAAAGTACTCCTTCATCCGCTCGAAGAAACTTTTCTCGTGTTTACCCGGATTAGGCTTAAAGTTAGGCGAGCTTTGCAATTTCTCCAGCAGTTCGCGCTCTTCACGGCTTAGGGCTTTTGGTGTCCAGATGTTGATATGTACTAACTGGTCGCCGCGGTGATATGAGTTTACTTCGGGTACACCCTTACCTTTCAGGCGCAGGATACGGCCGCCTTGTGTGCCCGGGTCTATCTTGATCTTGGCTTTGCCATCAATGGTCGGTACTTCAATGCTGGTACCCAAAGCCGCGTCGATAAAGCTGATATGCAGATCATATATCACATTATTGCCATCGCGTTTTAAGGTTTCGTGCGGTATTTCTTCGATCAAAATGATCAGGTCGCCCGGCACACCGCCACGTGGGGCTGCGTTACCTTTGCCGCTCATGCTCAGTTGCATGCCTTCGCTAACGCCAGCCGGGATATTGATGGTGATGGTTTCTTCGCCGCGAACCACACCGTCGCCGTGGCAAACCGTACATTTGGCAGTTACCTGCGTACCCTCGCCGTTACAGGTAGGGCAGGTGCTGGTAGTTTGCATCTGGCCCAGTATGGTATTGGTTACCCTGCGCACCGCGCCCGAACCACCGCAAGTTTTACAGGTTTGTACCGACGATTTATCTTTCGCCCCGGTACCATCACAGGTGCCGCAAAGCACCTGCTTGTTTACTTTTATCTTCTTTTCGGCGCCGTTGGCTATCTCCTCAAGGCTTAAACGCACTTTAATGCGCAGGTTGCTGCCTTTAACTACACGTCGGCCGCCACCGCGTTGCTGTCCACCGCCAAAAAAGCCATCGAACGGACTACCACCGCCAAAAATATCACCAAACTGGCTGAATATGTCTTCCATATTCATGCCACCGCCATAGCCACCACCGTTGGCAGATGACGCATTGGCAGCATGACCGAACTGATCATAACGCTGGCGCTTTTCGGGGCTGCTTAATACTTCGTAAGCTTCGGCAGCTTCCTTAAAGTTTTCTTCGGCTTGTTTATCATCCGGGTTTTTATCCGGGTGATATTTGATCGCCATTTTACGGTACGCCTTCTTAATTTCATCTGCCGACGAACCTTTGGGTATACCTAATACGTCGTAATAATCTCTTTTTGCCATATTCAATTTTGAATGATTGAATGACTGAATGATTGATTTGTCATTCAATTAATCAATGTAAAATTATTAAGGTATCTGGTTGAAGATGAGCAACCTCAATCACCCGATCATTCAATCCTTCCATCATTAAATTATCCCCCAACTACCACTTTCGCGAAGCGGATAACCTTATCATTCAGGAAATAACCTTTTTCCAACTCGTCTACCACTTTCCCTTTTTGCTCATCGCCGGCTGGTATATTGGTTATGGCCTCGTGCACCTCGGCATCAAAAGGCTGCCCCTTAGTGCTCATCTCTTTCAGGCCTTTGGCGGTTAGTATATGTTTCAGTTTATTTTGGATAAGCGCAACGCCTTCTTTAACGGGGATTACATCAGTAGCGGTTTCCATAGCTTTCAGGGCACGCTCAAAGTCGTCGAGCACAGGCAGCATCGATACGATCACTTCCTTTCCTGCGGTTTGCAGCAACTCCACACGTTCTTTTGTAGTACGGCGGCGAAAGTTATCGAACTCGGCATACAGGCGTACGTATTTGTCGTTGGCTTCTTTTAACTCTTGTTTCAGCTTATCTTCAGATGATATCTGGTTGGCTGCCTGTTCCTGATTTTCTTCATCAATTTTTAAAGGCTCGCGGGCATCATTTACATCCTGTATCTCACTCATAACTTCTTCCACGTTTTCCGGAGCGTCGTGTTCCTGTTTTTTTTTCTTTAACATATCGTTAAACTTCATAATTACATCGGGCAAATCAACTACCTTGCCATTAGTTGTATTCGCGACAAGCTGTCATCGTAATCTAATTTTCGCAAACATTTTGTCGGTTTTACTGCCATTGGCAGCAAGCCTGACAGGTATGATAAATTTTTGTGACAGCCGTATTTCCAATGCCGATAGATTATCTTTAGGCAAATATTTTAGCACCAGCCGATGAACAGAAAAAGGCCAAACCCGGCATTATTGAAGCCTGGGGACGATCGCTGACAATCCTGTTGACGGCGGGTACGGTTTAAAGAAAGATTTGCGTGGCAGGTTTGGCGTTTACGTGCCTCCACTGATGGAACCCTCGGTCTTGCCGAACTTACACATACTAAGAATAACAAGATGTGTGCTAGCTAGGTATCTGTCGGTATTTTTAACATTTAACTGCCGTTTTTTTATGATGTCATCTCGAACGATAGTGAGAGATCTTCTGGCGCAGACAGTCTTCACGCAGAGGATTTCTCCCGCTGGTCGAAATGACACTCGGGAGGACATGGGTATGGGTATTTTAACGGGTTTACCATATAAACCTCACCAAAAACATCATGGAGGCCTTTTTGTATTTTCTATATCCATTAAACACATGGGTATAATATGGGTATTGATGGGTATACCCATATCTGCAAAATCAATATCTTAAAGAATAATCACCTGATCAGGCAATCTCATAAAGATACTAAAAAACAATGATTTACAGAAATAAACAGGGGTTTTAAGTTCTTGATTCTTGATTTTAACTTCAAACAATCCCCTCAAGCATCTTTACGTACAGTTCAATACCTTCCCTGATCTCATTTACATAAATAAACTCATCAGCGGTATGGCTGCGTGCAGAATCGCCCGGGCCGACTTTTACCGAGGAAATATCCAGCAGCGATTGATCGGACGTGGTAGGCGAGCCGTAAGTATCGCGGCCAAGCGCTATGCCCGATTGCACGATAGGGTGGTTTTTATCTATCGATGATGGCTTTAAACGGATAGAACGCGCCTTTACTTCACAATCCACTTGCTGTTTGATCATTTCCAATACTTCCTCGTTGCGGTAGGCATCCGTTACACGCACATCCACGGTAAAGGTGCAACTTGCAGGCACCACATTATGTTGCGAACCGGCATTGATGATGGTTACCGACATTTTGATCGGGCCGAACAACTCCGATTCTTTCGGGAAACGGTATGTTCTGAACCATTCGATATCTTTCATCGCTTTATAAATGGCGTTCTCACCTTCCTCGCGGGCGGCATGTCCGGCACGTCCGTAGCTGGTGCAATCCAGTACCATTAAGCCACGTTCGGCAATGGCCAGTTGCATTTGAGTGGGTTCGCCTACAACACCAAAATCCAGCGGGCCAAGGTCGGGGATGATCAGTTCCAATCCATTGCTGCCCGATATTTCCTCTTCGGCGGTAGTGGCCAGGCAAAGGTTATATGCCAGGTCGTCGCGTTCGTAGAAATATAAAAAAGTTGCGATAAGTGATACCAGCGGGCCGCCTGCATCATTACTGCCCAGCCCGTAAAGCTTGCCATCTTCAATTTTAGCTTCAAAGGGGTCGCGGGTATAGCCCGAGTTGGGTTTTACCGTATCGTGGTGCGAGTTGAGCAATATGGTGGGCTTCGCAGCGTCAAAATGCAGGTTATAGGCCCATATATTATTCATTTTGCGATGTGTTTTTACACCGTGCCCGGTTAAAAAGCTATTAATGACCTCGGCCGTAGCCGATTCTTCGCGGCTAAAAGATGGTGTATTAATGAGGCGTTGAAGCAGGCTAAGCGCTTCGTCGAAAAGTTTGTTGGTATCGGTCATACAGGCGGGTTTGTCCCGGTTTATTTGTGGTAAAATTAGCTATTTGATCAGGATAACAAAACTTGGTTTAAAACATCTTTCTGTAATATCTGTGTGATAAACAGAAAGGCGCGAAATCTTTATTCATCGTACTTAAACACAAACAGATATCTTTATTTGTTCAGTTTTTCTACAGATTTTAATGCTATTTTCGTTACACAAATACCATTCTGCTTTGATGAGACAAATCTTCTTTTTCCTCATATCCTGCTGCGTTTTTTTGTGTTTGGCTGATCAGGCAAGGTCGCAACAGCTTGATTTGAATTACTTTATCGATCATGCTTTAAAGAATGATCCCGGCATTAAACAAAATATCAATCAGCAGCAGTTTTATGGTTTACAGGCGCGGATGATCAACGCGCAAAATAAGGCCCCACAGGTAAACTTTACTTCTGATTATTTATTTGTGCCCTATTTTGGTGGTGGAAAATTTTTGACGATATCGCCAAACCCGCCGGATGGCGCTTTCGGGTACGATCCTGCATTAACTAATGGTGGCTTGTATGCTACCCAGGTGAACGTAGCCTATAACCTGTTCAATAAAGGTATTATAAATACTTTGCAGGAGCAAAACAATAACCAGGCAGCCATTAACAGCAATGCCAAAGCGCAACTGGAGCATGATCTGCGCAAGGCTGTTATCGACCAGTACATTCAGGTTTACCAGTTTCAGCAGCAGGAAGAATACCTGACACTGGTTGTTGACGAAGTAAAGAACCGCAAAGCTACTGTTGAAGCTTTGGTAAAACGCGGGTTATTACAGCAAAGTGATTATTTATTGCTGGAAATTGAGCAGAACGGCCACGAGAACGACCTTGCCCAGGCGCATATAGCCGAAGTAAACGCTTACATGGCACTCAAAAACTCGGCGGTGATAGCCGATACCGCTATGACCAAACTGGCCGAACCTGGTATCAGTATAGCGCCCAACCCGCAAACCTATTACTATAAACAAAAGTTTAAACTGGATAGCTTAGCGCTTGTGGCACAGCAAAATGTATTCAATAATAAATATAAGCCACAGTTAAGCCTGGCTGCCAATGCGGGTCTTTATACTTCAGATATCACCAATGCTTATCATAACGTGGGTATGCAGGCTGGTTTGCATCTCAATATTCCGATTTATGATGGCAAACAGCGCGAGATTAATGATGCGCAGGTTAAAATAAGTCAGCAAAGCATCATTTATGCCCGCGATAACTTTACCGTTCAGCAAAAAAATTACCTGCAAAGTCTTAAGCGGCAAATCGATATGTTTGGCACCAGCATCGGTTTGATCAAACAATTGATCGAGAAGCAGGAACTGCTTATCCGGCTCGACAGGGAAAAACTGCAGAACGGGCAGCTATCGATTTTAGAATATGTTAAATCTATCCAGGATTACGCCACAGCTAAACAAAGTTTGATTACCGCGCGTATCCAATTATACACCCTGACCAATCAATACAACTATTATAACTGGTAGATCATGAAACATACCATACAGCATACCCTGGGTTTTGGCATTGTATTGTTATTAGCTGCGTGTTCGGGCGGCGCATCGAAGGAGTCGGAAGACGCGGCCGTCGCGAGCATACCTGTAGTTACTGTGGGCAGCCCGGTGACGCATACGTTTAACAACAGCATCACCTTTACCGGTACTACGCAATATCAGCAAAAAGCAGTCATAAGGGCAGGTATTGCCGGTTATGTACATCATCGCGGTTGGAAAATGGGCGATGTGGTAAAGGCAGGCAGCGTGTACTGTACCATCACCAGTAAAGAGCAGCAAGCGCTGAAAAATATTGATCAATCGGGTATCCTGGCTAAATTCAGGGCACCCATCCCGGTGGTGGCGGGTACGGGCGGCATACTTACTGCGGTAAACTATCAAAACGGCGATTTTGTGGCCGAAGGGGATATTTTGGCAACCCTGACCCAGCAATCATCACTGGTTTTGCTGGTGAATGTACCCGTGGAGTTTCTGTCGAGAGTTAAAGCGGGAACGCCTTGTGTGGTAATTATGCCTGATGGTACCAAGCTGAATAAAACTTTACAAGCGGGCTTGCCTACGGCAGATCCAGCCTCGCAAACCCAGTCATTCATTGTACCCATCGCCGCCACTAACCTGCCTGAGGGCGCTAATTTGAAGGTAATGGTAACACTATCAAGCCCAGAGCAAGGCCTTGCAGTACCGGTAAAAGCCATACAAACCGACGAAACGCAAGAGCATTTTTGGGTATTTAAGCTAGGTGTTGATGGCAAAGCTTACAAGATACCGGTAACCGCAGGTAAAATATCAGCCGACTCGTTGCAGGAGATACAAACCAATCAGCTGACTACCAAAGATAAGATCATCCTGGATGGCGCTTATGGCCTGGCCGATTCGTCGAAAGTTAAGTTGGCCTCCGAAGCTTCTAAAAGCGATGATAAGAAGGACAAAGACTAAGAGTGATAGAACAATATATTTTGACTCCTTGTACAAGATACTAAATGGCTGATCAAACCCATACCAATCATTCAAACTCCGGTCTTAAAGGCTTAGGGGAGCGTCTTAACTTCCATCATCACTATAAAAAGCCTTTGCTGGGCTTGCTCATCCTCATCATTATGGGTGGGGTATATAGCTACCTCAACCTAAAAACAGGCTTGTTTCCGGATATTACTTTCCCCAAGATCAAGATCATAGCTGATGCCGGGCAGCAGCCGGTGGATAAGATGATGACCACGGTAACTATTCCGCTCGAGAATGCCATTAAACGTACCGAAGGTTTAAACCTAATCCGTTCGTCAACATCGCGCGGTACTGTCGAGATCAACATCTTTTTAGACTGGAGCACGGATATTGATAAAGCCATGGCGCAGGTACAGGCTTTAACCGAACAGGTAAAAGGCGATCTGCTGGCCAATACACAGATCACTGTTCAGAAAATGAACCCATCCATTTTACCGGTGATGGGGTTCTCGCTCGAGGGTAACCGCTCGGGTATAGAGTTGAAGAAAATAGCCCAGTTCCAGGTTCGTCCGTTTTTGGCGGGAGTGCCCGGCGTGGCCGATGTCGCGATAATGGGCGGTAAAACCAAAGAGTACCAGGTAGTATTGCAGCCCGCGCGTCTGTCGGCGCTTAGTATCACGCCCGCGCAAGTATCAACGGCCATTACCCAGGCCAATATCCTGGCATCCAACGGATATATCAACGACCATGGCAGGCTATACCTCAATTTAACCAATAACGCGGTAGATAATATCGATAAACTGCAAAATCTGGTGGTGATGAATAATCCGCACCGTACTATCTATTTAAAAGATGTTGCAGATATTAAGATTACCGAGCAAAAGGAATATGTGCGCATTAACGCCAATGGTAAAGATGTGCCGCTGATTGGCGTGGTAAAACAACCAGAAGCTAACCTGATCGACGTGAATAACGGCGTGATGGAAAAGATAAACGAATTAAGCAAAATACTGCCGAAGGACATAAAGATCAAACCCTATTACAAACAAGCCGACTTTGTTGGCGATAGCGTAAAAAGTATTGAGGATGTGCTTTGGATTGGTTTGGTGTTGGCTATCCTGGTAGTGGTCGTGTTCCTCCGGTCGGTAAGGGCAAGCGCCATTATCCTGATCACCATTCCAACCACGCTGGCTTTATCGTTAATCGGTTTATTGGCAGTAGGCTATACCATCAACATCATGACACTTGGCGCCATTGCCGCCGCTATCGGTTTGATGATCGACGACGCGGTTATAGTGGTTGAACAAATCTTCCGTAGTTATGAGGAGCATCCAGGCGAAGGCATGCACCATACTGTACGTAAGGCCATTGCCTACCTGTTCCCATCTATGATAGGCTCGTCGTTAACGACCATCGTTATCTTTATCCCTTTTGTGTTGATGACCGGTATAGCGGGCGCCTACTTTAAAGTGCTGGCCTTCACCATGGTGCTCACGCTGAGTGTATCGTTTTTCGTCACCTGGTTACTGTTGCCCATGCTGTTTATTTTTATCCCGCTTAAACCTAAAAAAAATCAAAAACCACATACGGTTAAGGATGGCTGGATAAAATTCTTTTTACGCGTTCCACTGATCAGTATCGTGTTTATCGGGGTTTGTTTGGCCATTATCGTTATCGTTCCGGGTAAACTGCAGTCGGGCTTTTTACCAGCTATGGATGAAGGCGGTATCGTGCTCGACTTTAAAAGCCCACCCGGTACAACCCTTGAAGAAACAAACCGGATGCTGAAACAGGTGGATGATATTATATTACATACGCCTGAAGTAGCTTCTTACTCGCGCAGATTAGGCACGCAAATGGGCTTTTTCATTACCGAACCGAATACCGGCGATTACCTGATCACACTAAAAAAGAAACGCGATAAAACTACTGATGAGGTATCTGATGACATCCGTGCCAAAATACAAGCTATTTTGCCACAACTTACCGTCGATTTTGGCCAGGTGATAGGCGATATGCTGGGCGATTTGATGGCATCGGCGCAACCTATCGAGATCAAAGTCTATGGAGATGATCAGGCTAAACTACAGGATATCTCGCAACAAGCCGCCGACATGGTTACAAAAGTAAAAGGTACTGCTGATGTGTTTAACGGTATCACCGTTGCCGGTCCGGAGATTATTGTAAACCCGGATGTAACCAAGCTGGGCCAGTATGGCATGAACCCGTCCGACTTTCAGTTCCAGCTACAGGCGCAAATGGATGGTAATGTCATCAGCAGTATTGTGGATAAGGAGCAATCTGTCAACATCCGCATGATCTATCCAAACGCCGCGCAAACCTCTGTGCAGCAGTTGCGTGGTACCAATGTATTTTTACCCAACGGGCAAATCAAATCTCTGTCGTCGCTGGCTAATATCACCCTGCAGCCTGGCGTTGCCGAAATTGTGCGCGAAAACCAAAAAATGATGGGTGTAATAACCGCCCGTTTGGATAACCGCGATCTGGGCAGTACGCTGAAAGAGATACAAAGCAAATTGAGTACGCTTTCGTTGCCTGCGGGCTACCACATCGAGTACGGCGGTGATTATGCACAGCAACAACAGGCTTTTAAAGAATTGCTGATCATTTTGATTACAGCCAGCATTTTAGTATTTATTGTGCTGCTGGTGTTGTTCCGCAACTTTTTGGCGGCGGGTATTATTATTTTCCTGGCAGTACTTGGCGCGGCAGGGTGTTTCTTAGCTTTACTTGTTACGCATACGCCATTGAATGTGGGCAGCTATACGGG
>Ga0157373_10000204_pt1 | contig 49202 bp, 40 predicted proteins | sample C65metaG_FD_113460 | JGI IMG/M metagenome (GOLD analysis project Ga0157373, IMG submission 113460) | Corn rhizosphere microbial communities from Kellogg Biological Station, Michigan, USA - C6-5 metaG | ecosystem: Host-associated > Plants > Roots > Rhizosphere > Soil | place: USA: Michigan... | reverse complement strand
TGGCGGCGCTGAGCAATGCGCTGTTCGACGCCGGTATCCTGCCCTATTACATCCACGTGCTGGATAAGGTACAAGGCGCGGCACACTTTATGGTCAGCGACGATGAAGCGCGCGCCATTATGCAGGCGCTGCTGAGCAAGGTTTCCGGTTATATGGTTCCGCGTCTGACCCGTGAAGTCGGCGGCAAGCCAAGCAAAACGCCGCTCGACCTGCGCCTGATGCAAGATTGACTGACCGGCGGAATGACAAAAACAAAAGAGGCATGCCTGGGCATGCCTCTTTTTTATGCTATGACGTACGCATTAATCTTGCGTTACGGGCACTTATAAACCTGGCCGGCCATTTTGCTGTCCAGTGGGGCAAAGCTTGAAAGCAGGTTCTGGCTTGGGCTGGTCGCGCCATAAATCACGTTGCCGCCCATTGCCGCTGCCTTGTTGCGCAGATCGTTTGCCGCGCCGCGCATGGAGCTGCCTTCACCACCGTTACCGGACAACCAGTTGCTCTGGGTGCCAGTCACTTCGCCCACCAGCTGGCATTCTGCCGCCGGTTTGGTATCGGTAAATTTAACCTGCTGACCTGCGGCGGAAAGTTCATTGGTGCTGCTGCAACCTGCCAGCAGCAAGGCTGCCGAAAGACCCAGTAAGGCTTTAATCCGCATCTTGTTCCCCATCTATATTGAGAGTTTCGCAAAAGCTTATCAGAAAGCGTTGCTATCTCTTAAGCATCCGTTGCCACTGGTGCTGGCCAACGTCTTGAGCGACAGCTGATGAAAGATCAGTTTACCAGCTAAATCAGCCCGGTCTGCATAAATATCATCAAAAGCAGTGAGACAAAGCACGCAAAAAAAAGCCCCGACCAATTGGCCGGGGCTTTTGCACACGCGAACGTGGGGGATGATTACATCATGCCGCCCATGCCGCCCATGCCACCCATACCGCCAGCGCCACCTAAATCAGGTGCGTCGCTTTTTGGCAGGTCGGTCACCATGCACTCGGTGGTGATCATCAGGCCAGCCACAGAAGCCGCGTACTGCAGAGCAGAACGGGTTACTTTGGTTGGATCCAGGATACCCATCGCGATCATGTCGCCGTATTCTTCGGTGTAAGCGTTGTAGCCGTAGCTGCCTTCGCCTGCTTTCACGTTGTTGGCAATCACGGAAGCTTCTTCACCGGCGTTGATTACGATCTGACGCAGTGGAGATTCCATCGCGCGCAGAGCAACCTTGATACCGACGTTCTGGTCTTCGTTGTCGCCTTTCAGGTCAACGATCGCGTTCAGGGCGCGAACCAGTGCAACACCACCGCCAGGCACCACGCCTTCTTCAACCGCAGCACGGGTCGCGTGCAGGTCATCTTCAACGCGGGCTTTCTTCTCTTTCATTTCAACTTCAGTTGCTGCGCCCACTTTGATAACGGCAACACCGCCAGCCAGTTTAGCGACACGCTCCTGCAGTTTTTCACGATCGTAGTCAGAGGTCGCTTCTTCGATCTGCTGACGGATCTGGGTAACGCGGCCTTGGATAGTCGCTTCGTCGCCCACGCCATCGATGATGATGGTGGTGTCTTTGTTGATCACAACGCGCTTAGCCTGGCCCAGATCTTCCAGGGTCGCTTTTTCCAGCTCCAGACCAATCTCTTCAGAGATAACGGTACCGGCAGTCAGGGTAGCGATGTCCTGCAGCATGGCTTTACGACGGTCGCCGAAACCAGGTGCTTTAACCGCAGCCACTTTCACGATGCCGCGCATGGTGTTAACCACCAGAGTAGCCAGCGCTTCGCCTTCAACATCTTCAGCAATGATCAGCAGTGGTTTGCCGGCTTTCGCTACGGCTTCCAGTACTGGCAGCATTTCACGGATGTTGGAGATTTTCTTGTCAGCCAGCAGGATGAACGGGCTTTCCAGTTCGATAGAACCGGTTTCTGGCTTGTTGATGAAGTATGGAGACAGGTAACCGCGGTCGAACTGCATACCTTCAACAACGTCCAGCTCGTCTTGCAGGCCAGTGCCTTCTTCAACGGTGATAACGCCTTCTTTGCCCACTTTCTCCATCGCTTCTGCAATCAGTTTACCCACGGTTTCGTCGGAGTTTGCAGAGATGGTACCTACCTGAGCGATAGCTTTGGAGTCAGAGCAAGGTACGGACAGTTTTTTCAGTTCTTCAACAGCGGCGATAACCGCTTTGTCGATACCGCGCTTCAGATCCATTGGATTAGCACCTGCAGCTACGTTTTTCAAACCTTCACCTATGATAGACTGAGCCAATACGGTTGCAGTGGTGGTACCGTCGCCCGCAGCGTCGTTCGCTTTAGAGGCAACTTCTTTCACCATTTGCGCGCCCATGTTTTCAAACTTGTCTTCCAGTTCGATTTCACGAGCAACAGATACGCCATCTTTAGTGATGGTAGGAGCGCCGAAGGACTTATCCAGCACTACGTTACGGCCTTTCGGGCCCAGGGTCACTTTTACTGCATCAGCGAGAACATTCACGCCGCGGAGCATTTTCACGCGAGCGTCATTGCCGAATTTTACGTCTTTAGCTGCCATTGGTATTTCCCTTCAACTCGTTCAGTTCAGAAGATAAAGCGCACTTACGCTTCAACAATTGCCAGAATGTCGCTTTCGGACATGATCAACACTTCTTCATTGTCGATCTTCTCTGCTTTCACGCCGTAACCGTCGTTGAAAATCACGATATCGCCAACTTTCACATCCAGCGGCTGGATGTTGCCGCTTTCCAGAACACGCCCTTTACCCACCGCGACAACTTCGCCACGAGTAGATTTACCCGCTGCAGAGCCAGTCAGGACGATGCCGCCAGCAGATTTTGATTCAACTTCTTTGCGCTTGACGATAACGCGGTCATGCAATGGACGAATACTCATTGAACGCTCTCCTGTAAGAAGGTCTCTATCAGATTTAGGGTTGTCACCGGATTGTGAATACCGGCTTGTGGGATTTGAAATGGGGGCATTCCATCCCCCTTCAAGGGGGCGGCCAAAAAAATTTTCGCTTTTGATGGCAATACTGAGCTACTGATGCGAAAAACGCGGCCTGGGCCGCGTTTTTTCAACGATCGTTGCGTTTGTCATGATCGTCGGGCTGATGATCCAGCGTATAGCGATCGTCGTTTTTACGCTGAAACTCGCCGTCGAAGGTGTTGCCGTTGGCAGCATTACCGCCCTGGCTCCAACCGCCGGGGCGGTAAACGGAAAGATGCGGCATCAACTTCAACGTCAGCGATTTTTGCACCGGGGGCAGTAACAACAACAGGCCGAGGAAATCGGTAAAGAATCCCGGCACCAGCAACAAGAAGCCCGCTAATACCAGTGAAACACTTTTCACCATTTCCGACGCAGGGCTTTCACCTGCTGCCAGCTTTTGTTGCATCTGCATGAAGGTCTTCATGCCCTGGTTGCGCACCAGCGAAATGCCGACGCAGGAGGTGAACACCACCAGCAACAAGGTAATCGCCACGCCCAATACGGCGGCGACTTTAATAAATAGGGATATCTCTATGTAAGCCAACAGAAATATCAGCAGTAACGGTAACCAGCGCACCTGGTTCTCCTCTGGTAGATCTGCGCAACCGCACGTTGGCGACGGCGCGAAAAGGGGGCCGGTAAACGGCCGACCTAAATACAATGGGGTCTGCCGGCGTGCATTTCAACCAAAGGCCCTTTTTTATTGCTAAAGTTAATAAACGTGAAAGGGATCACAGAACCAGAAACAGGCAATTTAAGAAGGCTCAGAAGGTGATCTGGATTCAGTCATTTATTACTAACCAGCATATGATCTGGGCAGCAACGGGCACAGTGGTTAATCGTTTCATGCCTGAAGCCTTCGGCAACATAATTTGGTTCCCTGACAATTAATTAATTCGGCAGCAATACAAAGAAGGTTCACATGTCAAATAACATTCGTATCGAAGAAGACCTGTTAGGAACACGTGAGGTCCCCGCAGAAGCCTATTACGGTGTTCACACTCTGCGTGCGATTGAAAACTTTTATATCAGCAACAGCAAAATCAGCGATGTGCCCGAGTTTGTTCGCGGCATGGTAATGGTAAAAAAAGCCGCAGCGATGGCGAACAAAGAACTCAAAACCATTCCACGTAAAATCGCTGATGTCATCATCCAGGCCTGTGACGAAGTGCTGGATAAAGGCAAATGCATGGACCAGTTCCCGGTGGATGTGTTCCAGGGCGGCGCGGGCACTTCATTGAACATGAACACCAACGAAGTGCTGGCGAATATTGGTCTGGAGCTGATGGGCCACCAGAAAGGCGAATACCAATACCTGAACCCTAACGATCATCTCAACAAGTGCCAGTCTACCAACGACGCCTACCCAACCGGTTTCCGCATTGCGGTTTACGCCTCCAATCAGAAGCTTATCGACGCCATCAACCAGCTGCGCGAAGGGTTTGACCGCAAGGCAAAAGAGTTTGAAACCATCCTGAAAATGGGGCGCACCCAGTTGCAGGATGCGGTGCCAATGACGTTGGGCCAGGAATTCCATGCGTTCAGCGTGTTGCTGAAAGAAGAAACCCGCAACCTGCATCGCACCGCCGAGCTGCTGCTGGAAGTGAACCTGGGTGCGACAGCAATCGGGACGGCGCTGAACACCCCGGAAGGCTACCCGCAACTGGCGGTTCAAAAATTGGCAGAGGTCAGCAACCTGCCTGTCGTGCCGGCCGAAGACTTGATCGAAGCCACCTCCGACTGCGGCGCCTACGTAATGGTGCACAGTGCGCTGAAACGCCTCGCAGTTAAACTGTCTAAAATTTGCAACGACCTGCGCCTGCTGTCTTCAGGCCCACGCGCCGGTCTGAACGAAATTAACCTGCCGGAACTGCAAGCGGGCTCATCCATCATGCCGGCCAAGGTCAACCCGGTCGTACCGGAAGTGGTCAATCAGGTATGTTTCAAGGTGATTGGCAACGACACTTGCGTTACCATGGCGGCCGAAGCGGGCCAACTGCAGTTGAACGTCATGGAGCCGGTGATTGGCCAGGCGATGTTCGAGTCCATTCACATCCTGACCAACGCCTGCTATAACCTGCTGGAAAAATGCATTAACGGCATCACCGCGAATAAAGAAGTGTGCGAGCACTACGTCTTCAATTCTATCGGTATCGTCACCTATCTGAACCCGTTCATTGGCCACCACAACGGTGACATCGTCGGGAAGATCTGCGCCGAAACCGGCAAGAGCGTACGTGAAGTCGTGCTGGAACGCGGTCTGCTGACCGAAGCCGAGCTGGATGACATCTTCTCCGTGGAGAACCTGATGCACCCGGCCTATAAAGCCAAACGCTATACGGATGAAAATGAACAATAACAGACACACCCGGTAGCCCAAAAAGGCACGCTAAATCCCCCTGGATAGCGTGCCTTTTTACTTTCCATCGCCCACAAAATTTTAACTTTTCGTTTTCAAAAAAACTTATTTTAAGGAGTAGACACTATGTTAGCCGTAGAATTGGTTATCGTTCTGCTGGCCATTTTTTTAGGGGCCAGGCTGGGCGGTATCGGGATTGGATTTGCAGGCGGGCTGGGGGTTTTGGTCCTGGCGTTAATTGGCGTGAAACCGGGCAGTATTCCGTTCGACGTTATTTCCATCATCATGGCGGTGATTGCCGCGATCTCGGCGATGCAGGTCGCCGGCGGTATGGACTATCTGGTGCAGCAAACGGAAAAACTGCTGCGCAAGAACCCCAAGCACATCACCATTCTGGCACCGATCGTCACCTATTTTCTGACTATCTTCGCCGGTACCGGCAACATTTCGCTTTCCGCGCTGCCGGTGATCGCTGAAGTCGCGAAAGAACAGGGCATCAAGCCTTGCCGTCCGCTGTCTACCGCTGTGGTATCCGCCCAGATTGCCATCACCGCCTCGCCAATTTCTGCCGCGGTGGTGTACATGTCTTCAGTGATGGAAGGGCACGGCGTCAGCTATCTGCACCTGCTGATGGTCGTGATGCCGTCTACCTTCTGCGCCGTACTGGTGATGTCGCTGCTGGTAAGCTGGCTGTTCGACTCCAAATTGTCGGACGATCCGGTTTACCTGAAGCGCCTGGAAGAAGGTTTGGTGACCCTGCGCGGCAACAAGATCATGGAAATCAAACCCCGCGCCAAAGTGTCGGTGCTGCTGTTCCTGCTCGGTGTGCTGTGCGTAGTGGCTTACGCCATCATCAACAGCCCGGGCTTGGGTCTGGTGGCCAAACCGCTGATGAACACCACCAACGCCATTCTGATCATCATGCTTAGCGTCGCTACCCTGACCACCCTGCTGTGCCGCGTCGATACCGATATGGTGCTTAATTCCAGCACCTTTAAGGCCGGCATGAGCGCCTGTATCTGTATTCTGGGGGTAGCCTGGTTGGGTGATACCTTTGTTCAAGCCAACATTGACTGGATCAAAGAGACTGCTGGCACGGTGATTCAATCGCATCCGTGGCTGTTGGCCGTGATTTTCTTCTTCTGCTCGGCGCTGCTGTATTCTCAGGCCGCCACCGCCAAGGCGCTGATGCCGATGGCGCTGGCGTTGAACGTATCGCCATTGACCGCAGTGGCTTCCTTCGCCGCCGTTTCCGGCCTGTTTATCCTGCCAACCTACCCAACGCTGGTCGCCGCGGTACAAATGGATGATACCGGCACCACCCGCATCGGGCGTTTTGTGTTTAACCACCCGTTCTTTATCCCCGGCACCATCGGCGTGATATTGGCGGTGCTGTTTGGCTTCCTGCTGGGCAGCGTGATGCTGTAATGCTTCACTCCGGGGCTGCGGCCCCGGTTTCCCCTCTCCTGCCCCACTGGCGATAAACTCGCCTTCTAGCTGACCGCCCTTCAAGGTATAGTGCCCACTGATAATCTGGATGAGAGGGCTGAAGATGTCTGATTGCGAAGCTGTCGTCATACTCTGCACCGCACCCGATGAGGCCACGGCACAAGACCTGGCGGCCCGGGTTCTGGGGGAAAAGCTGGCGGCCTGCGCCACGCTGTTACCCGGCGCAACGTCGTTATATTACTGGGAAGGGAAACTGGAACAGGAATATGAAGTGCAGATGCTGTTCAAAAGCGATTGCCACCATCAAGATGCCCTGCTCAGCTACCTGAAACAACATCACCCCTACCAGACGCCAGAACTGTTGGTGTTGCCGGTGATGGCCGGAGATAAAGACTACCTGTTATGGATCAACGCCTCATTAAACTGATTTTTCTGCTTTGCAGCCTGTTCTTTCTGCCGCAGGCGGCCCAGGCTTCGCTGTTCGGCCAAAACGGCGGTAGCCAGTTCGTGCCTGTCGATCAGGCCTTCGCCTTTGATTTCAAACAGCAAGGCAATCAGCTGTCGCTGGACTGGCAAATTCGTCCCGGTTATTACCTCTATCGCCAGCAGATCAAACTGGTGCCAAAGCAGGCCACGCTGGGCGCCTTTGAACTGCCCGCCGGGCTGAGCCACAAAGACGAATTTTTTGGCGAGGTCGCCATTTTCAAGCAACAGCTGAATCTGAAGATTCCGCTGCAACAAGCAACGGCAAATGCCAGCCTGAGCGTGACCTACCAGGGCTGCGCGGAAGCCGGTTTCTGCTACCCGCCGGAAACGCGCGTGATCCCGTTGAATGCCGTGAGCGCCTCCGCCGCTCCGATACTCCCTACTGCGGCAGAGCCGGTACCGGCTCCCAATGATCTGCCGTTTTCACCGCTGTGGGCATTGCTGATCGGTATCGGTATCGCTTTCACCCCCTGCGTTTTGCCGATGTACCCTCTGATTTCCGGCATCATTCTGGGCCGTGAAAAACCGCATAGCAGCGGTCGAATTTTGGCGTTGGCCGTGGTTTACGTGCAGGGTATGGCGCTGACCTATACCTTGCTGGGTTTGGTGGTCGCTGCCGCCGGGCTGCAGTTTCAAGCGGCACTGCAACATCCGTACGTGTTGATCGGCCTCTCAGTGCTGTTTATCGCCTTGGCATTGTCGATGTTTGGCCTCTATTCCTTGCAATTACCGGCCTCGCTGCAAACGCGTTTAGCGGGCTGGAGCAATACCCAAAAAGGAGGCTCGCTGCCCGGCGTGTTCCTGATGGGGGCTCTGGCTGGATTGATCTGTTCCCCTTGTACCACCGCACCACTCAGCGCGATTCTGCTCTACATTGCCCAGAGCGGTAATATGTGGGCCGGCGGCGGTACCTTGTACCTTTACGCATTAGGCATGGGGATCCCGCTGGTGCTCGTCACCCTGTTCGGCAACCGCCTGCTGCCGCGCAGCGGCCCATGGATGCAGTATGTCAAAGAGGCTTTCGGCTTTGTGATCCTCGCCCTGCCGGTATTTCTGCTGGAGCGTGTGATCGGCGATCTGTGGGGGCTGCGGCTGTGGAGCCTGCTGGGCCTGGCGTTCTTCGGCTGGGCATTTGCCCTTAGCCTGAAAACCTCCCGCAGCTGGGCCCGTGTTTTACAGATGCTATTACTGGCAGCGGCAGTGATTGCCGCACGGCCGTTGCAAGACTGGGCTTTTGGCGTTAACAGCACTCAGCAGGCAGCACCACATCTGAACTTTACGCAGATCAGTAATGTGGATCAGCTCAACCTGGCGCTGCAGCAAGCACAGGGTAAACCGGTGATGCTGGATCTGTATGCCGATTGGTGCGTCGCCTGCAAAGAGTTCGAAAAGTATACCTTTAGTGATGCGGCCGTTCAGGCTAAGCTGGCCAATGCCGTGCTGCTGCAGGCGGATGTGACCGCCAACAATGCCGAACAGGCAGCATTGCTCAAGCACTTGAAAGTCCTGGGTTTGCCGACAATTCTATTTTTTAACGGCGCAGGGCAAGAGTTGACGGCCCAGCGGGTGACCGGATTTATGGATGCTCCAACGTTCAACGCGCATTTGCAGAAAGTAGTGCAATAAATAACACTGAAGTTCAGAACCGAATTTGGAGGGAGCACAAGTGCAACGCGAACAAGTTCTTGATACGGCACTGGGTCTGTTGGAACAACAGGGCCTGGCAACCACCACATTAGAAATGCTGGCAGAAAAACTCGACGTACAGCCGAGCGATCTTAAACGCTTCTGGCCGGATCGCGAAGCGCTGCTGTATGACTGCCTGCGCTATCATGGCCAGCAAATTGACACCTGGCGTCGTCAGTTGCTGCTGGACGAAGCCCTGAGCCCACAGCAAAAATTGCTGGCACGCTACGACGTGCTGGCAGAGTACGTACAACACGATCGCTATCCCGGCTGCCTGTTTATTGCCGCCTGTAGCTTCTTCCCTGAGGTAGATCACCCTATCCACCAACTGGCCGAGCAGCAGAAGCTGACTTCGCTGGAACTGACCCGTGACCTGCTGCGAGAAATGGACGCCGACGATGCGGATATGGTGGCGCAGCAGATGGAACTGATCCAAGAGGGCTGCCTCAGCAAACTGCTGATAAAACGTCAGCTCCAGGACGTATCCGTTGCCAAGCGCTTGGCGGAAGACATCTTGCAGGTCGCTCAGTGCCGCAGAAATGGCGCATTAAGCTGAATGACACCGTGGCGGCGAGCGCAACCACGGTACTTTACGCCCATCTCGCGCTTTTTTTGCTCCCTTTGACTGAAAAGCCAGCAACCGGACGCGTTTTGCCTTATTTCGTTCACAAAGCCGTTGACTGACTTCGGCCAATACGGTTTAATGCTGCGCGTTGCCCGGATAGCTCAGTCGGTAGAGCAGGTGATTGAAAATCCCCGTGTCCTTGGTTCGATTCCGAGTCCGGGCACCACTAATTCTGCATGAAAGCACGCTGGTTAGAGGCAATACCTTTAACGGGCGGAACAAAGGAACCAGCAAGTTGATATCGCAGTGTTTTTCGAATTTGCACACTCGATGTTAATAACTAGGTTCCTCTTAAAAGGGATGCCTGTGTTCCCGCACAGGCGTCCTTTTCTCGATCACTGGTGATTTTTACAGCTTGTTAAAGTTATGTCAAGGCGTGTCTGCGCCCTTCTTCACCGTTGGATGCGACATCCATATACAGTGACAATTCATTCTCAAGCGCTTGCCCTGTAATCTTCAAATCCAGCTCAACATACTCCATCGTTGTACTGACACTTCGATGTCCCAGCAGACCTTTAACCATTGCCAAATTACGATCTGGCGACTTCATCATCTCAGTCGCTAGTGTATGCCTAAACCGATGTGGACTTACCTTAAAACCACACTCTTTTGTTAGTCTGGTGAAAAACGAGCGAACAGGCTGTATTGCTGGCTCTGAGTCAACCTCACCGAATGGAGTCAAGAATCGCGATACATCGAACAGATAATCTGCCGGTTCGGCTCCCTGTTCAATTGCCCGACTTATAAGTATTCGCATACGTTCGCGGACAAAACTGACTATAGGAACCAACCACTCACGATGAGTTTTACTCCCCTCTTTACACAGCAACATCGAGTTTGCCTCAAGATCAACATCCATAAGACGTATATGTAATAACTGGTTTTGTCTCATCCCCGTCGAACGCAAAACGTCGATAACCGTCCGCCAATACCAAACAGGAAAGAGAGCACAGGAACGACTTTTGCCCACTTGGCGTTTTTCGCGTTCTTCAAATTGCTCTAACACCAGATTAATCCTGACCAACTGGTCACGGTTCAGTATTTTTTTACGCTTACTACCTGGTGGTACTTGCGTTTCGTTTAAGGGATTTTCCTCTATGTTCAACCATTTTTTCTTTATCCCCTGATTGTAGATCGCACGCAAATGGCGAGCTTTATTATTCCAGGTACTTGTTGTAATTCCCCTTCCAAGCATGTCTCTACGCCACAAAATCAGCTCTCGATTTGTAACGTCATCAGGTAACTTGTCATACCCAATAAACTTCCTGAAAACGGCAACGACACGGCGATAACTCTTTTCAGTTTCTGGACGTAGCGCTTTTGAGAAAAAATATTCCTCAAGCAGAGTTTCCCAATCCATAGCACACAATTTATGCATGATATCTCCCTAGCTTAAACAAAAATCATGCGAGCATGATATGTTCGCATGACACGATTAATCCCTGTTAAGGGATCACCAATACCGGACTGTCGTCAGGTAGTTTTTCTCCCCGATAGAGCAAACTTGCTTTAACGAGATAACCTTTGGTTCGTTTAAACGCACCTGTGCACTCTGACGTTTTATATAGGTGCGCAAAATAAAATCGCTTACCCTTTCCCCTGCGGTGTTTTTCCAGGCGTTCAAAGTCTTCCTGAAGGACTTCTCGCTGAGAGCCATCCAGACCCCTCTGTTTCAAATACAAATAAAAAACTCCAGGCACGGTGATAAAGATAAAACCAGAAACAAGATGAACCCTAGCCTCTGCAGTGTTAATGAGGATTTGATTAGAATTGAGTCCATCAGCTAACCAACGCCAAAAGGCTTCTCCGGGCGTTACCTCTCCATTAATTTCAATAGTCGGTGTTGGTATTTGAGGAGCGCCAAGTTCGGAGTTTGCTTCGACAACTTCAACCTCCTGGGTCACTTCAACAGTAAGCACAGGATTATTAGCAGGCATAGGGCCTTCACTTTCGTGAAGGGCGTCCCCGAACGCCTGTTCTGTCTGGTTCACCGGAGCAGACACCTCAACGGCCATTAATGACAACAGGGCCTGAATATCTTCACCCGTGCCGACAACCGGCTCCGGTTCTATCTTCATCTCGGCCAACGGCTTGTCGTTCACCGGTGTATCCAGTGCCGAGCTGAGTAATGCATCTGTTGCTGACGGTACATTCCCGTTAGACGGACCTGCTATCTCTGCCGGCAGTTGTTCCTCGATAAGAGGTGAGTGGGTGCTGCTGACTGTGCTTTGCTTATCAATCGACGACACCGGCGGAGTGAAAGTTTCTTTTTCAACTGCCGGCACCATCGACGTTAATGGCACTGCCGGCGTGACAAGCGCAGCCCCACTGCCCTGCAGGGCAGCCAACAAATCCTCGCCACGGGCCAGCCTGACCGCATCCTGGACAATGTCGTCTATTACCGGTAATGCACTCGGTTGACGTGATGCAATCAGCATCAACGACTGAATGGCCGCCGGCAGTGCTGACAGCCAGTCGATGACCGCTGCCGGCAGCAAACGTGCCGCAATCATCGTGCTCTGACTTGTCGCCAATACCGGATCTGACGAGGTAGCAGAGAACCGAAAGCGGTAAGGTTCTTTGGGTATTGCCACGCCAACCAACCAGGGCTGACCGCTCCGGAGTTCGCCCTCCAGTTGGCTAAGCAGCGGCAGGTAGTGCCACAGTGCCGCATAGAACACCACCATGTTCCACTGCACATTTTGGGCCGCCTGTTCTTCCGGTGCGGCCCCAGGGGGCAGCATATGCCCCTTGGCCAGGCGCACCGCATAGGTCACCGTCTGGAGGGTGACTTCAGCCAACCCGCCTTCCCGGGCATATTCCCCCTGTTGCGCAGCCGGCAGTACCTGCAACAGCGTCATGAGCTGCTTCAGCGGCTGTAGATAGAAATCCGTATAGAGGTCTTTGGGCAGTGCGCTGTTCTCCCACAGCTGCTGCAGGCACTGCTTGCGGGATGCCGTATCCAGCAACCGCTCGGCAGTCGCCGGCATAAAATAGCCTGCCGGGCTCTGCGGGGTTGCAACGCGTGCCGTTGGCCTCACCGGTATTTCTTTGACACCAACCAGCATCGCTTTGATGGCTTTCAGCATGCAGCCTCTCCTGTCGTATCCTCTTCGCTCTCCATTAGCAACTGCAGCAATCCGTTCAGCACCAGTGTTTCCCTGGTGCGGGTCACTGCAACATACAGCAGATTGGTTTCATCGGTACGCTCACGCTCGGTCATCAAAGGGTCAGTGATGTCCGCAAAATCCTCGTCCAGCACCACCACCGGCCACTCCAGCCCCTTGCTCCGGTGCGCCGTCGACACGGTCACCTGCGCCTGACTTTCGTCAGTAACGGCATGCTCACGCATCACCTGCAGCTTTTGCGGCAACGGGAAGTACAGGTCAAGCAACCGGAGCCCCTGGTTCATTTCCGCATCTTTGGTCGCTCTGGCCACCGACTCAAACTCCTCAAAGTTGCGGTAGTCCCGGGAAAGCTGCGGGGACTGCATCCGTTCGGGCATGTCCGCCGAGAACCAATACAGGTCTTCCAGCTCCTCGGTCTTGTAGCCGGCGATACCGCCGACCCAATACACCTTCTTGCCGGCCAGACTGGCATCCAGTGCCGCGCCGATGACGCCGGCCACCGTGCGGCTCAATACGGCGACAGGCCGCTCTTTGACGTCATCCGGTAAGCACGTCACAACCCTGTCGCTTCCCCCCTCCCCGACCACAGGTACCGTTTCACCTTGTCGGGCCAGCAGCCTGTTGGCCACCCGGGCCACGGCGGGACCAAAACGAAAACTGTGGGTCAGGTAAAGCTGGTCCGCATCCGCCAGCTGCGGAGCATCGAGGGCATTCTCCGCGCCCCGGAACCGATAGATTTGCTGGTGACGGTCGCCGACCAGCACCACATCACAGCACTGCGCCAGTACCAGCGACTGCGTCACCGGATTCGCATCCTGCCCCTCGTCAAACAGGAGCGTCTGCCACCGTCTGGAGAGGTCAGGTTTCGAGAGCTGATACAGCTTGAGATAAACGTCATGGGTGACAGGAAAAGTGCCGTCCTGGCGTGCAGACTCGCGCCAGAGCAGTTGAGACGCTGCCAGTATTTTGTCAGCCGACAGGCCGCTGCGGGCCTCTTCATCAGGCAGGTGTTGCGGCCCCAATTCACTGTCACTACTGCAGAGGAAAGCGTTGAAGGTCGTGATGGATGTGCGAGCCAGCGGCCAATGACGGGTATTGAGCTGGCGGGCCACGTCGGTGATGCGCAGATTGGCCGTCAGCCGCTGCTGATAATGACGCCCATAGTTGGGCCAGGCCAGCTGGTGTGACGTCTTGCATTCGACGTTGAACGGGAATTTTTGCTCGGCCTCATCCCTGACGGCACGGTTATAGGCAAGGTAAAGCATCCTGCGGCCCGGATTTGCCAGGGCAAACCGAACCAGCGTGGACGTTTTGCCGGTGCCGGCAAACGCCCTGACCACCAGGCGATGGCCGGACCACCCAATAATGGCGGCCTGTTCAGGCGTATCAGAATAAGACATCAACAGTACTCCATTTAATCTTGACCGACGCTATGCTGCGCAGATCAATACCGCAGACACCACAGGAAAACCTTTTCCCGAAAGAAAAAGTTTAATTAGGCAAATGCAATTGAGTTGATATACCGTTATCAACCCATGCTGTTGAAGTCTAAATAGTGCAGCAAACCAGCAATCAATGGTGGGCTCACCATTAATTATCTTATAGGTTATTTTTATGCAGGCGGTATAATTATTATTTACCGCCTTGTTTATTAACGTGCTTCTATTAGGTGAGTTAATACCGTTTTATTGCCTTAAATTCCTCAACGGTATTCTTTATAGCTTTTTCAGTTGGCAAACGCTCCATCGAGCTGGCGCCGTAGAAGCCATGGCAATCAGGGCAATGAGACAGGATATAGGCGGCATCTTCCGGTTCAGCAATGGGACCGCCATGACAAAGTACTATCACATCGTCACGTACCGCTTTGGCCGCCCAGGCGCAAGCGTTGATAACCGGGATGCAAGACTCGAGGTCATGGGCGGTTTCGGCGCCGATATCCCCGCCGGTGGTTAACCCCATATGCACGACTATCACATCAGCACCGGCCAAAGTCATCGCTACCGCATCATCGGGATTGAACACATAAGGGGTGGTCAACATCCCTTTCTCATGAGCCAGGCGGATCATCTCTACCTCCAACCCATACCCCATCCCCGTTTCCTCCAGATTCTTACGGAAGTTACCGTCAATGAGCCCAACGGTCGGGAAGTTCTGTACGCCTGCAAACCCCTGGACCTTTAGTTCATCCAGGAACGGAGAGAAATTGCAGAAGGGGTCAGTGCCGCATACACCCGCGATAACAGGGGTATTTTTAACGATAGGCAGGATTTCGTTACCCATATCACGAACCGTATGGTTCGCATTGCCATAAGGCATCAACCCTGCCAGGGACCCACGCCCCGCCATACGGAAACGACCTGAGTTATAAATAACGATAAGGTCCACACCGCCAGCTTCTTCACTGCGCGCTGATAAACCGGTCCCTGCGCCCGCACCGAGAATGAGCTCTTTTCGAGAGACCTTATTTTTGAGTGTTTGGATCAGTGAATTATAGTTTTTCATTAAAAATTTCCCTGGTGCTAACTGTTTATATTCTTCCAGGCATTACAAAACATTCTTAAACTCCTGTAATACCAATGAAGTAAATTCAGGTGAGTTAATATGGTGAGGCGTTTTGATTATCCGTCGCTGTGCCGTTTGTACCATCGTCGATCCCAACCCTTCAGCAAAAGCTTGCCTTGCCTGGGGGTCGAAGAACGGTTGGCCTGGAGCATCTAACGCAGAAAATCCGCCTTCTGGAATGATGAAACGTACCGGCCCGTTACAGAGATTGAGCTTGTTCCCAATCCATACGCCAAGCTGGTAATTTTCCTCTGGTGTTGTGCGCATTAGCGTCACCTGAGCGTTATGCTCGACAAACTGTCGTTGAGCATAACGCTCAGGGATACTGTCAGGTCCGCCAAAATTGATCATATCCAATGCACCGGCGCTACCAACCCAGGGCTTCTGGGTCCGGGCAATACAATCCAGCCGGGTTTCCCGGCACGCGAGTACGCCACCGAAAAGTAAATCAGCAATTTCAGTTAATGTAATATCCAGAACCCCCATGATGTTCCCGTCATCAATCAACGTTTCCATGCTGGTTCCACCATTGCCAGTGGCATGGAAAACAAGGGGATCAAACTGGTTTTTCAGCTCATCGACCAATTGATTGATACAAGGTGTCGTCACACCAAACATTGTCAGACCCAGTACGGGTTTCTGCGCGCTATCCAGGACCATCCCATGATTTACTGCCCCCGCAATCATATTGGCGGCGTTGGCAAGGATGGTACGAGAAAGATAATTAAGGCCGTTGAGGTCAGTGACGGTATACAGCATGGCAATATCCACGCCCCCCACGTAATCAGCCACGTTTCCGGAGGCCATCGTGGAAACCATCAACTTGGGCATACCTATCGGCATTGACTGCATTGCTGCCGTAATAAGCGCTGTTCCTCCAGAACCACCGATGCCGATCAAAGCAGAGATGTCTTCTGAAGTATCGCGAAGAAAGTGGCTCAATGCTTCAGACATGCCCATAATCGCTCGACCACGCTCACGACAGAACACAGCAGTGGCACCGCCAGGATGGTATTCGGCAATCTGGGAAGACGGGATATCTATCTTGCTTCCGGCGCTGAGTTCAGTTGGCACATGGGTAGAAACATCAATGATATGAGAGTCCACACCAGCGGTATGAAGGCAGGACTTCAGCCAGACCAGCTCTTCCAATTTGGTATCTGCTGTGCCTATGACATACACAAACTTGGCCATACAACTCACTCCAGAATTGAGGGATGAAAGATCGTTTGCTTTCCTACAATATAAAGCTAGGCTAATACGTTGTATCCATCAAGATATTTTTATACCAAGAGATAATTTTTACTTAAGGGTTAAACTAACGTTATGATTTTATTCGACGAAAACAACCTATCTCCAGTTCGCCGCAGAACGCTAGAACGCTTGACGTCTGCTGCCCTTAAGTTGTACCAGCAAAACACGTTTCCAACTGCAGATGAGATTACGCGAGAGGCCGAATACGCTAAAGTAACGCTTAAGACTTACTTTTCGACTCACAGCGAATTTGTTGAATATGTCGTCAAAAGAGTGATTGGTTCTTTCGACAAGCCGGCGATGGGAAACAACGCTGAAGAGAATGTCGCAATGCTGTTGAGCTGGGGGTACGGTGAACTCTATTCACATGAAGCATTAATGCGCGATGCCCTGCGTATCTCTCAACAACGTTGGCAAGAAGCACAGAGTAGGGATGTAGAACCATCGGCAGTTGAACAAGTTGAAACCAGTAACTCTTTGCTGAAAAAGAGTAATCGTAAAGAAGCCCTCACCGCCGCGCTGACGCCACTGGAAGAGCAACTTCCACAAGAAAAGATGCAAAAACTCATCATGCTGATGTCAGTGCTTTATGGGACAGAGGCAATGACGGTACTCAAAGATACCTTCGGACTGGGACAGGATGAGATTATTGACCTGACCACCTGGGGAGCGAAATCACTGATCCGCCAAGCACTGGAAGAACAAGTCGAAGGAACATCATAGTTCTCACAATTATCAAAAAGGTGGTGGTTTCACCCATCACCTTAACGTCGCATCTGATAGTTTACGGCCGCTTTTTTTTGTTTTCGCAGCTTCAACAAGGAAGACAACCCCCATTGCGTTTTTTCTTTTTTGACCCCATACGCACGTAAAACAGGAAGAGTTACACGACTAAATGGCAATATTTTTTGACAGCCACAATACTCCACCATCCAAACATTAAAAGGCTTCACTTTCACCAAAGTCATTGCATAAGACTCAGGGAAGTAAATAGTTTTAACGTTTGCAAACATACATTGACGAAATTCTTTATACAACGAGACCCGATTCTTACCTTCAAGAGCCACATAAAGAGGTAATCGGCCTATTTTAAAATATTTCGTCTCTGTCTTGAGAATACCATCACTTTTTTCAAAACAAGCATCATCCAACCCGTTCATTATAATATCGGGAAAAACGTCACAAGGTTCTTGACAAAGACTCATATTATAGGTGTTATATTTCCCGGAAAGTACCAGCTGGGGACGAATTTGTTTGATCTGGTATTCTTCGATACACTTGGAGCTATCTGTAAAAGGAAATGCCAGTTGCAAAAAGTGAAACGGCATGATTGCGGTTGCGCCCCTCTTTAAATCATCATAGCATCCGAAAAATTTGCGAATTTTTCTGAAGGTAAGGCTATAAACTCCCACTGCTCGGTTATTCATGTCGATAGCGTCTTTAAACGCTACGAAGTCTCGACAAGCCCTTACTAGTGGATCTGTCCATTCAAATAGTTCAACACGAAACTCTCGATTTTTCTCTTCCACGATCCCTCCAGATATTGCACGTTATCGACACTACTAGGTAACAACATACAAAAAAAACGCCCCATCAGGGGCGATTATAGTCAATTAATTGCTTTAAATTTCTGTAAGCGAAGTGGCCATTCTTCCAACCAATGCATCGGGGTAAACATCACCAATCGCCGTTCATCTGCCAGTGCATTCCCCAACACAACCTCTCCAGGAATGCCAAGCGAAGATAACTGAATATATGCCATCGACATCGCTACCACATCGATATCAACGCAGGAAACCCACATATGCTGTGAAGGCATGTACCCCAACGCCTGAATCTCGGCCGCAGCAGCGATCATCATGGCGCCGGCACCACACGCAGGCTCACTGATCGTCACGAACGGTTGAGTCAACAACCGTTGCTCCAGTCCGGTGAATTGCAGTTTGGCCATCATGGATGCCACACTCCAGGGTGTAAAAAACTGCCCACGATGTTTATCACCAAGCTCCAGACTCATGAAAGCCATGCCCAAAAAATCACAAGGTTTAGCGGCCAGTGCTATTCGTACCAGAGCAAGTAAGTGCGCCAGGCGTTCGACATCCTCACGTTCATACCCTTTGATGAGCGACATGTACTGCTTCTCCAACGCGTCTTCCGGACAAAAGCGGTTGTGTATTGCTATCGCGCCGCACTGAACAAAGTCAGAAAAGACCTTGTACCGGTGATGGTAGCGGGCCGTTTGGCCAAAGAGGCTGATGAATTGGTTTTGTGCTTCAGTAAACGTCAGCATGGTGAACTCCATTAATAAGGGAGTTCACCCGCAGTGGGAGAACTCCCCCACGGGAAAAAAAGGCCACCGGGATACCGGTGGCCATAGGTTAGTGCTTCAGCAAAAAACGGTGATTAGCCGGCTGCTACATTCGGTGACAAGGGAATAGAATCCTTGTCGGCGTAGGTCAGGTGGATCACCTCACCTTCCTCAACCTTAGCCGCTATTCGTCCACCGTCGACATGCTCACCGCGGTCGTAGCGATCGTAGCCGCTGCGTTCCGCATCAGGCATATACCAGGTATGTTCCACCTGGCAGCTGAACAACTCAGAAACTCTCCCGATAACCTCGCCGGCTGGCGGGTACCACGGAGAATCGAAGTGTACCGTCAACGTGTTGATGCCATCACGTACGCAACCGACATTATGGCCGGCCGGCCACTCGACGCCGTATTGCCGACCGTAGAGATCAGTGGTTGACGGCACATCACGCAGCAGCCCGCCTGAGCCATTCAGTTCAGTTGCCAGACGCGTCGGGATCAACATCAGCATATCGCATGGCGCGGTATACTCGGGCATCACGCCCAAACGTTCCCAGCAGATGCCGGCATCGATGTCAGGGCCCACCCCCACCAGTCCGAACCAGTCCGCATATTGACGCGACAGTACATCCGCCATACGCTCCTTCGCGACGTTGGGGATGTTCTCCCATTTCACCGCATCGATACCCGACTGACGGTAGAGTCTCTCTATCAGGCGAATGTTCTCACCCGTTAACGGCACATCCGCCTTCAGCAATCCGAACCAGTGTTCAAAGGCCAGGTTCTGAGGCGATGCAATCCCCGGCTGCGTTAACAGTCCCGGGTAAGGCACATAAACACCGGGTTTTGTCGTCGCCGGCTTCAGTATGCCGGCACACCCGGCCAGGAACAGCCGGCAGCTTTGTTGAACAGCATGACGGTAGTCAGGAACCACATGGCCATTGACCCATTGCTGCAGTTCATCCACAAAAACGGATTGGCCCGTGATAACTAAACGGTTATTGCACCAGTTCGACATGGTCGTTCTCCTCTTCTTACAAGAAAAAGAGGGAGCTTTCCCCAGCGGGGGAAAGTCTCCCCCGTTGGGTTAGGTGTTACCTCATGATGGCCAGGACGCTGATCCTGTCCTTAGTGGGCTTGCTCGCCATAGTGAGCCCGGTATACCTGATGTTCGTCGCCATTAGCGACCAATCCCAGCTGTACCAATATTCCGCGCTCCCACGAGCCCGGACGTCGGCTACCATCGGCGATACTCGCCAGAATGTAATGGATCAGGCCCTCGACATTCTCAAGCTGAACAGCGGCGCCACAGGTCTGCTGAAGCTTCAGCATGTAGGCCAGCTCGCGGGCAATCTCAGGGTCAACGGTTATCTGCAGCCCCTTGTTGGTGGCTTTAGTCATCGGTTATCTCCTGTTCTGTTTCACCGATCACGCCCAGCTCTTCCACCTGGCGCAGATACGGTGATGATGAGGTAAAGGGATTGGCGCCAAGGCGTACCAGGTGGTATTTATCCACCAGGTTGTTGATCGCCTCAAACGGCCGCACTCCCGCTTCCTGTAAAGCCATCACGCACTCCGCTTCACACAGATCGGTATCGTTTAACGCCAGGCCAAAATATTTGGCCAGTAACCTGCCGGCAATGGTCTGCCAGTAACGTTGTTCAATCGTCATCACCAGACTCCTCATGCCGCAACGGCTGGATCGTTTGTCACCGGGTTCGCCAGGGGCTTCAGCAAAAATTCTGACGCCTCACGGGCCTGTTTGGCCGCACGAAACAGCGCGCGTTTATCTTCACGTAATACCTTGAGCCAGTGCTCAAGGTAGCTGTCGTGCTGGATGTCACCAAAGACGCCAAGCTGCGCGCACATAAAAGCACTGCCCAGCTCCGCCACCAGTTCCTCGAACGCGTACACCGGGTCGCCGAACCGCCGGGAAGAAGACGTGATCCCTTCCCGGTTAAGCCGTTTAGCATGGCCGGTGCTGTGCACCAGTTCATGCAACAACGTTGACCAGTAATCCGCCTCAGTCCGAAATTGCTGAACCTGTGGCAGGACAATCTGGTCCCGGAGTGGGGAGTAAAACGCCCTGTCCTGGTAAACCTGTTCAACCCGAACGCCGCAGGCCTCAACGAGGGTGTTAACCTGAGCCTGCGTTTTCGCATCGCCCGACGCATCACCCTCATCCATCTCGGTTGTCGGCATAACGCCGACAACGATCTCGGGGAGGTTGTCGCATTGGGCAACGTTAAACAGGTACAGCGGCTTCAGCATGGGTATTCGCGTTTTCAGCGGTTTCCCTTCTTCGTCAAACAGCTGCCGGCCATCAGCATCCTCCACCTGCTTATCCCAGGGTTTGAATACCACAGCCAGGGTTGCCGTTTCGCCAGCGCGCACATGACCACCAGCTGCTTCCGCCTGCTTGTAGGTGAGCCATCGGTTCGACTGAAAACCGCGCTCTTCCGCGGCTATCCACAACAGCAGCACATTCACGCCGCTGTAGTGGTAACCCGTCGTGCCGTTCTGCGGCATGACCGACCCGGTATAGACCCGGTTCCGGTCAGTCCGCCAGGACTTGCGCCAGGGTAAGGTGCCACGCTCAATGGCGCCGATGATGTTGTCCGTGACCTGTTGGTACAGGTCAGGACGCTCTGCACGTTTCTTTGATTGACGTGATGGTGATCTTTTCTTCATGGAATACTCCTGAATGAAAAAGGCGCATTCCTCCCCAGGCGGCGAAGAATACGCCCCAGGGGACAAGAAAAGTGGTTAGAGAGCAGGGTAACGCAGCGCCCCTTTCGGATTCACTGTGTCAACACGCTGTTTCAGCCGTTCGAACAGAGCCAGATAATCAGCCCGATCGGCGGGCTTTGCCCGTTTACAATCGGTATGACAGGCCGTGGCCAGCAGGTTGATGGCTCGCTCACGCCAGTATTTAAACTCATCCTGGCTAACGCAAACCGAGTAATGAACTTCAGCCAACTGCTGCATACGCGCGATCACCCGGCGGTAATCGGCGACGCACACCCAGTTAACCGTGGCAACGTGCATATAGACCGTTTCGGGTAACAGGTGGATCCAGAGCTCATGACCTTGCGACAGTATTCGCTCGATACAACTGTCGTTCAGCATCAGCTCCTCGCCAAAATCGGCGCCGCCGGCAAGCTGCCGGGACGTTTCATACCAGGCCTCATCCTTATCGGGATGACACCCGTCGGCATACGCCAAGTGCTTGATACGGCCGGTGGCGTTTCGTTCGCCCACGGCCGGCATCAGATAGACGCCGTTGTCATTGGTCAACACCAACGCACACTGATTGGCGCGCGCTTCAGCCACGACGGCGCGCAGTTCTGCAGGGTTAAAATGCAACATGATAAGTCTCCTGAGTTGCGGAGACGGACTTCCCCGGAAGGGGAAAGCCCCTCCAGGGAAATGAAACGTTATGGGCAGTGGGTGGTGTTACCACGAAGCCCGGAAGTAAAGGTGGTCCCGACTGAAATCAAAACTGGCAAGCACGTTGTTAACGTACGCCTTCAGTAAATCGACCTGCGACCAGTACATGTCGCTGTAATCCGTACATTCAGACGGAAAATCGTCATGGCAGTTTGCTTCATTCAGCCGCGACAGACACAAATCCAACATCTGGATGTCGTTACGACCGAGTTCAAGCAATGCCCCATTGTTGACCTCAGCGACGCTGGCGCCCATCCAGTTCATTAACGCGGTAAAGCCGCGAAAATGACAGGTATAAACCTGAACAGGCGGATGGTAGTGACAGCATGTTTTATGGTTGTATATTCGCGGCGTCTGCGCACAATCGCCGCCGTCCTCCAGCCACGCTGGTGAACACGGCACCCAGTCACCGACGGGTGTCCAGTCGCCGTTAACCGGCAACATCGGGTAGTCCGCCTTGCGCTGACGGATAAAGTTGATATCCAGCCCCATGGGGTACTCCTCTCAACAATGGCAGGAGCTCCCCCGCAGGAAAGCCCTACCGGGTTAAAACGCGAGCCTAATCAGGCCATGCGTTCGGTGAAGGGGATGCGATGAGGTAGCACCTCATCCATCCACAATGTGGACTAGATGAGGGGGTTGAGCAGGTTCACTCGCGCCTGCTCCCGTTCAATCTCTGCGTCATTACACCCATCATCAAAGCTGCTCTGCCATACTGCCGGATCGATTGCGGTCCCGAGCTGGTGCAGTGCGTTGATAAGCGGTTCACAGGCCAAACGGTCGAAGCGTCCCCCATTCCAGGCAAAACCAAACGAGTGGGCGACATGAGCCACCTCACATTGGTTAGGCGAGTGGACTTCACCCTCACCCTTTTCATTGCCGGCATCGAGACGCATCAGCGCGCGTACAGACAACAAATGCCCTTCCAGGTTGGCCAGATCGCACAAATCCTGAGTCAGCGTCTGAGGTGCGGTGGTTAAAAAAGCGATGTTCATACTCATGACATTTTTTCCTCTTTCGGAGTAAGCCAGACGTTATCCATCAAGGCGATCACTCGCCAGTGGTAGGCGAGCGCGTCGGTGTTAATGCTGTCCCTGAACTGCACCAGGTGTCTGCAGACGGAATCATCCGTAAGCACCCGTTCATTCACGGCTTCTGGCGCCTGAAGTTCAGGGCGCTGAAGATGATGGCGCAACCAGATAAGCGGTTGCTCCCAGCCACATTCGGCAGTTTGTGTATCCCGTTCAATGCGGACAGAGCCCGGACACAGGTTATGTATCAGGAGCAGCATCAGCCGACCGAAAAAACTCTGCCGACTGTCGGCCCAGAGCATCTGCTGTACAGGCTGCATGTGTCCCGGCTGCTGAGAAAACCGCAGACCGGCCACATCGAGTACCGCATCGCTGAAAAGGTCACTGGCCTGGTCAATATCCGCAGGCCGTGCTGTCGCCGGCAACAACCAGAACACTTCGGTCACCGCCAGGGTGAAATCAATCCACGCGTCCTGGGACGGCGGCGAGTCAAAATACACGTTCATACTCACAATAAATCCTCCGGTAACAAAAAATTGGGGGGATTTATCCCCCGGACGGGAATAAATCCCCGTCAGGGTGTGTGTCTGTCAGGCTGCAGTGCCGATCACCAAACCTCGAGCTCGCCAATCGCAATGTCGGCTTCGACATCGCGCTTGCCTTGCTCCACGGCCTGCGCCCAATAAGACGCGTGAATATCTTTGCTCAGGGTATCCAGGCGAGCCATGAGCGCTTGCCCGTTAGCGGAAAGTGTCGATATATAGCCGTACTGCATGACCAGCAGGAAACCACCAAAGGTCTCACCCGCATTGATAACGGCATTTTCCACATCATTCAGCTCAGTGTGGTCTTCACGTTCAAGACCCAGTCCCAGACGCTGGTAAGCCCGGATACTCATGAGATTGCCTTCAACCAGGCAAAGGAAATGAAACGCATCAAGCGCGGTTTTTAAGTCAAGTACGTTGGGTAACGGGGTATGCATCGATAAATCCTCCATAAAATGCCGAGGGATTTATCCCCATAACGGGTGTAAATCCCCGTCAGGGTATTAAGTGGGTAAACCGACCGCTCTAAAAACGGTAACGCAGTCTGGCCAAATGCTCAGCATGTTGGCTGGCGAGTCGGTAAGCTTTTCTGCGCTCGGTATGCTTGCAAGACAGCACAACATGAGTGCTTGCGTAGGTATATTCGCCTTTGTACCACCCCTTGCGCAGCGTCAGTAACGCGCTGACCGAACCATCATCACTGCAGATAACATGCGCGCGAACGGCAAAATTACCTGCTGCATTGACGTACCAGTCAGTAAAACGCGGCGGCGCCAGGCGAAAAGGTATTCGCTGGACAGCCGATTTGACACGGTGCAGGGTTGAGAAGAAATCAGGAACAACTGAAGATGTAAAAACAGACATGGTGTTTCTCCTGTAAAAAAGGGAAACACCGCTCCCAGGGGAAAGGTATTTCCCTTGGGATTTGACTGCGTCACGCGCAATCATCATAGGTAAGAAAGTTAAGCCTTGTTCATCAAAACTACGATGACATCTACTCTCAAAGGCGGGCAGATGTACTACACCGTAAACGGCGTGCTTCCTTTCAAGCTACGGAAGCGTTTTTTGCCACTACCCGAAGGCGATCCTCACAAGTGACAGGATCATTGGTGGCTGTCGACTGACAGCTAGGTCACCCGAAGGCGCTCATCACAGACCCATTGAGCATTGGTGGTTGTCCGAAGACAACGAGTAAGCATGTTTATTTTCCGAGCAAATCGCTGATCTGTCAAGAGACCATGAGCACCTGTTTTTGGAATAATATTTCCTATTATCCTAATGGCGTAACGTCTCAGTACCATTATGATTTTGAGGTCGCAGCCCTGTGAGAGCTGCGACCGTTATGTACGAACCATCATATTCACGCATACAGTTGATAAAATTTTAAATTAATAAAATCCCGCATACTATGCAATTAATCCGTTACTCCACATCACCTTTGAAATAGACTTGCTTAATATAACGACCTCGTCCATCACCATGGCCCAAATCCATCGATACCAATGCCTCTGCTTCTACGCGACTCATTCCATTTTTAACATGATAAGTCACCGCATCACGTGAATACGCGTATCGCAAACTATGGGGAGCATCTTTCCCTGTCATTCCAGCTTCACGAACAATATTTCTGTACCGTTCTATTGCTGTATGCAATGAAGGCTTATCAATCAGTTTCCCATTGTGTTCATCACAATGTTTTATTGCCGCTTCTAAAATAGATAAAACCTTCTCACGATTAAAAATGGTCGTATCACGAGGACGACCTCCTTTCGTGCCAAACACAACCCGAACACGCTCGTCTCCATTAATTAAAGCCTGTCGCCATGTTTTTAATGACTTTGCTGACTGAACCGTTTCTTCCGTTCGCAAACCTACATAGCGAGACAACTGAACACCTAATGCTACCCCTGCATCTTTTTTTAAGACGTGATTTATGACAGCAGTTAACTTTTCATCCGAAATAGGGGCTTTTGTTCCATCACGGTTAGCACCTGAAATCCCTAAAGCCTGGTTACTCAATTTCTCATGGTTGGGATCGGCCAGTTTATTCCGACCCGCAGCTGACATGATTGAACGCACTGCTGCCATCTCGTTTTGCAATGTACGGAGCGACAGGTTTTCAGCCTGCCGGCTATGAATGTATTTTTCGATATGGGCCGTCTTGATGTGTTTTACATCACGAATTTGAATATTTAACTTTGCAAGACGTTCAGAAAAACGTTCTGCAATTCTGGAACGGTCAGCAACGGTTTTAAAACTCCCTCTTCCCTGACGAGCAAGCGTGACAAGTTGTTTTCCCAGCTGTTTACCGAATCTGGACATCTTAACATCTCCAATGGGATACACGTCCTTCTGCTTTAAAAGAAGCAGACGGATCTGTACCCCAGTAATTTCAACCCCGACGACACGGTTGCTTTTGCGCTTCCTGCGTCTCGACTGGTATCTGTGCATCGGGGCGGCGAAATGTTGAGTTCTTGCGAGGCACCCCAGATCTCTGATCCGTTTGCTGCTAATGCAGAGCTGACTTTCGTCAAGCTGCCTCCAACACTACTGTTCGTAGTGTCGCCATCGATACCGAGTCGATTTCCTCCTTTTAGATAGTGAAACGTTCAAAACGGTGTTTTCCGTCGTAATTACGTTGAAGTGAATGAGTGTTTAAAACCGTACTGACACAGACTACATGTTGGTCAGATGGTAGTTAAACGTTGAAAGCCACGTCGTACGTGGGTTGAGACGTTATGCGCTACGCGCGTCACTTGGTAGTGTCTTCGCCACTTCACAAGTGACGCGCGCTCCTCTGCTCCTAATGAGACTCACGTAAGCGGCCAAATGTACCAAATGGCCTTATACGTGCGTTCAAAAGTCGCATCGTCAGCAACACGTCATAAAAGCCTTCACAGCTTTAAAGAAGTAAGTGATATCAGTCTGTTGAGACTGAATTATCCAGGCAAGGACTGCCATATGTAGATGTGTGCCAGGCTAATAGCGCCATGGCATTGTTATGACTTTTCAGCAGCCTTAACCGCCCCGAATACTACGTTATGCAGGCGATATCTGCTCCCAAAGGCGAACAGATGTACCACACCATACCTGGCGTGCTCCCTTTCAGGCTACGGAAGCTTTCTTTTGCCATCACCCGAAGGCGATCCTCGCAGATGGCCAGATCATTGGTGGCTGCCTATCGACAGCAGGGTCACCCGAAGGCGCACATCACAGACCCACTGAGCATTGGTGGTCGTCCGAAGACGACAGTACAACGTAGATAGATTAAATGATCTGATCGAATGTCGTCAATCACAACAAGTTAACTATCAAACTAATCATCATATTTTACGTTGATTATATTTAATACGTACCCACCGAGAAAATAAAAAGCGAGGCATACCCTCGCTTTAAAAACACATTGAAAAAAATGACCTTATATTACAAATACATTTAATGCCCTAAAATCAACGAAAGCACCGATCTGCTTCAAATAATCCTCGCCGACCAACTGAGGATGATAAACCATGTTTTCATTAAATTCAGAGTAATGTTGAAATGAGTAGCGGCCAATGACTGATGGGATGTTATTCACGATTCCATATGTAGTGGCAAACGTAAGGTCGATAATTTCCATATTTGGCGTCGTCAGCCATGCATGTAAATTTATCGCCCCAACACCTGACATCGGATTCCCCAATTTACTTTTCAACCCTTTCTCGCTTGTATAAAAAACCGGTCTCTTTTCATAATCAACATAACCTAAAGTATAATAAATCGGAGTTTGCAAAGCTTCCTCTAATGCATCTTGAACGAAATACATATATCCAAAACATTGTTGTGAAACTTCTTCTAGAGTATGCTTTGAAGCAATACTCTGTATAACTTTTAGCGCAGACTCAGCTTTGTCCCCAGTCAGAAATGGAGTTTTACTCAATGTGATATCAGGCACTTCAAGCTTCCAATTCCAAGAGCGTTTCACAGCAGAAGTGAATTCAGTCTCATAATTCACTTCCTTACTAAACCTTTTAATTATCCCTCTAAACATAATACTCTCTCCATATCGGTTAAACTAACCTTCTGCCACCTAATCCAACATCCTTTACCAGCAACATAGCAACTGAGTTCCATACTCACAAGAATAAACCATAACTATCTGTATGTTGGAACAATAGTCCCGAAATACTATTATTCCATCGCCACATGCGTATTCTGGCGAAGATGAACGGTCGTTCCGGATGAACGTGAACGCGTTATTTCCAGTAACTTTCAAGGTAGTTGTCGTGTTTTTATGCTGCCTGGCGTTCTTTTTCTGGATTTAGCGATACGGTTTCTACCGGGGACCAGTTTCGGGTCTGTTGTGACCAGCGTTCCGGATGCATTTTTCTCGCTGTTTCGTAGAGTTTTTGCGCCGGGCAAGGAGCTCAATATCCTTTCCACTGTGTTTTTCATCTGGCGTAACGTACCTTATTCCACTGTGGCGGTGCTGGGTGTTGTACCACTGAACGAAGTCGTGGACCCATAGCGGGATCATCGTTTGAGTTCCTGTATCAGCATTGCCAGCAGATTTTCGCTGACGGTGCCATTCAGGCGGAGTGTGCCATGCCGGAACGTTATCTCGCAGGACAGCGGGAGCGCTACTGACTCCGCAGGGGGCGGCGGGAGTTGATTAGCCTGTTCGGCTTCAGCATCAAGCGTTACCGGGAGTAACCCGGGCATATTTGCTTCAGACGATGACGATAGTTGGAGTTTTCCTTGCCGCCAATCTTGACGCCATTTAAATAACAGATTGGTGTTGATACCGTTGTCCAGAGCCAGTTTTGAGATAGAGACATCGGGTTCACAGGAGGCTGCAACAAGACGTTGTTTAAATTCAAGAGAATAATTGGGGCAGCCTTTTCGTCTGCCGGCAATACCATTTTTCTGGATATATGACATTTTTGGTTCCCACTATTATTTGGTGGGAACCACTTTGTCGAATGTGTCAGATATTCGCCAGACGGTGCTGAGATGACGCTTACAAATCAGCCAACATCACGCCTGCTTTCATGTATCTGTGGCCCTCCACCCAGATGCGATCCAGCGATTTGATAACCGCACGTATAATGTCACGCGTAACACAGCAATAGATGAACAAATGCAGCTAAGCACCGGCTAGTACCCAACTCTACATCATCTCGTCTGATTGCTGTTTTTTGTGGTTTGTTTGCGTCATTAACCTTCGAATCAGTGGTGTCGCAATAAACGTACTCAGGATCGCCATAATGACCAGCATGGTAAAAATGTTTTTAGGCAACACCCCCAAGTCATATCCAATATTGAGCACTATCAGCTCCATCAGTGCTCTGGTATTCATCGAAATACCAATAGTTGCAGAGCTCCGATGGCTCTCGCCCAATAGCCTGCTGGCAATATAAGCCCCCCCGAATTTGGTCGAAAAAGCCAACAGACACACCAGCAAGCACATCAACCATTCATCAGGTCCGTTCAGAGAACCAATATCGGTACGCAACCCCGTATAGGTGAAAAATATAGGCAGAAAAAACACGTAAACCAAACTACCAATACGTTCCTTCCAAAGTGCAACAAACTGTCTATTTTCATGCAATGCGACACCGATGGTAAAGCTGCCGATCAGGGCAAAGATCCCCAAGTGACTGGTTATCGTAGAGGACAAGAACAGGAAAATAATGATGTATGCGATGGTTTTATGACTGAGTTTATTGTCTTTTTTTAACTCGGTAGACAACCAGCGGAGCAATAAAGGCTTGGCGACGATAAACATCAAAAGCACGTACACAACAATGGCAACCATATTGAATATAAAATAGGTAGCATTAAAGTTGGAGACAACCAGCGTTGATATAACACCTAGCAACAGCCATCCCAGAATATCGTCAATCGCGGCTGCGCCTATGGTGATCGCGGCAGTGCGAGTATGAGACATACCCAACTCCATAAATATCCGCCCCAAGACAGGGATCGCCGTAATAGATAGCGCCAAGGCAAAGAACATCTGGAAAATCAGTTTATCCGGGCGAGGTTCGGCAAGGCTGCTCCATAGCCATCCAGCCGCAAAAAAACCGACGACAAAAGGTAAAACAATGCCTGCAATACTGATCATCGCAACCGCAAAGCGGCTTTCTTTCAATTTACTGCCAAACTCGAATTCAAGCCCGATTTCAAACATCAATAAAATCAGGCCAATCTGGGCGATGCCGATAAAAATAATTGAGCTTTCCTTGGAAAAGATCTCCCCCATCAGCTCGGGAAACAGCATGCCTATCAGGCTTGGCCCCAACACAATACCCGCCAAGATCTCTCCTGCAACGGCAGTCTGCCTAAGGAAAGTTCGCCCAATCCAGACAAAGATCCGCGTTATGATTAATATAATAATAAGCTGATAAAGAAGTTGTATAACGATCTCTTCTGACGAAGAAGCAACGGCTAACGGCGTCATTTCACCCATCACAGCCACAACGGAGCCCTCTGTTTTATCCATGTTAATAAACCCTATTAAGATTAATTTACTTATTGTTAGCGATAAGAATAGATAAAAAGTAAATCAATTAATTAAATAAGTTTGCTCAATTTTGAACACTATTAAAATCAGGGGGTATTTTTATGTATATCACTCTGTCAAACTGTCCGATAGCGCCATAACGATTATTTTAAACCTTTCGTCTTGCCATGGACCATAGAGTTGTGTTTAATACTGTTCTCCCACACTACATTTAAGTTATCACCATGGATCCAACGCCTGACTTGCGAACTAAATTTTTACTAACCGAAGACGCCGGTTTTAATCAGGAAAATAAAATAGGTTGGGGAAAATGTCTCTTTAACCAAACCCATTATTTCCCCTCTCTCTTTGAAACGCTGGATATTCACTATCCCGCAGGTCTGTCAACCTCTGTCAATAAAAGGCAAGCGGAGTTCCTTGCTGGCCGATATGCTGCAAAACTGGCCTTGGCAAGCTGCCACTATACAACATGTGAACCATTGCTAATTGCAGCCGATCAGCGGCGTTGTCCTGTCTGGCCACGAGGGTATATCGGTTCAATTTCACATTGTGAAGGACATGCCATATGTGTCGTTGCCGATGAAACAGAGATTCACTCTCTTGGGGTAGATATTGAACCGTGTTTTACTGAAGAAACGGCTAACCAGGTTGCCAATCAGGTGCATACCAACCAGGAACTATCATTACTATTGCAATCTGGTTTCCTCGCGGCGACTGCAACAACATTACTGTTTTCCGCCAAGGAAAGTTTGTTTAAAGCCATCTACCCAACCGTCAATAGCTATTTCGGCTTTGAGTCTATGAGTTGTATTGATGTCAATAAAAAGAAAAGCACGCTGACTTTCGCAACATGCCCGGACTTTGCCAAGCTGCATTCATTGAATGTTTTATATCAGTGTCAATATCAACTTCATCCGCAACAGGTGATCACTCTAGTCATTGGAGCAAGAGTTGTCTGCTGAAAGATGTAGCTCCGCGACACAGACAACCCAATAATAGTTACCTGTGTCTGCTTAGCTAACTAGGCTCATCCCTGTGACATGCAAAACACGTTCAGTTTATTACCATCGAGATCTCTGAAGTAACCGGCATAGAAACCCTGATCACCGCGGGCACCGGGTTTTCCCTCATCCTTGGCACCAAGAGCGATGGCTTTACTGTATATTTGATTCACTTTCTCTTGGCTATCGACGTTAAGCGCAACCATTCCTCCATTGCTCACCGTTGCAACGTTGCCATCAAAGGGTTTGATAATACATAAACTCGTAACATTAAAATCCGGCCCCCAAGCAATAAAGGCTGGAGTATCCATAACTCGATGCGCACCAAACTCTGCAAGAAGTTGATCGTAGAATTCTGCCGCACGAGAAAAATCGTTTGTACCCAATGTAATATAGCCTAGCATTGTCATTCCTCGATGTCATATCGTCCAAAATGCAAAACCTATTCACTGAGGCATCAGCCACAGCCAATAGGCCTGCCCAGCGAGGGAATATAACAAACTGACAACATAAAACAAGGACAAAAGATTTGTTACATTCACATTATCAATGTATTCTTCATTATATTATAATCACATCAATGAATATCCTCCTGAAAACACGTCAGCTGTTGCAAATCCAATTTGCCGTTTTTATTCATTGGGAACACCCCAACGCATTCACTAAAGTCTGGCAACATATAATCCGGCAGGTATTTTTTCAATAGCTGCCTTATTGTTTTATGCTCAATCTTTTCTGGCCCTTTCAATTGATAAACCACGACAATTTTTAAATCACCCGTTCCCTGTCGAAAAGTTGTGGCAATGGCGTCTTTGACAAAGTTTAAGGCTCGCATCGCGGCCTCGATCTCACCAAGCTCAATACGATAGCCTCTTACCTGTACCTGATTATCAATGCGTCCTAAATAATAGAGGTCGCCGTTGCTCATCTGGTAAGCCAGATCGCCGCTGCGATACAACGTTGCCGATAACTGGCGACTCTCAGCATTAGAGATAAATTTTTGTTCGGTGAGTGCGGGTCGATTCAAGTAGCCGCCAGCCACACCCGGGCCAGCAATATACATCTCACCGACCTCCTGATCCTTGACTAGATTGCCTAGTTCATCAAGTAAATAGACCTTTACGCCAGGCAATGGCAGACCGATGGGGCTTGAACCACTTTCCAAATCACTCGGTTGAATTCGATGAAAAGTCACATGTACCGTGGTCTCGGTGATCCCGTACATGTTGATTAGCTCAGGGCACTGGTAGCCATATTTCATCAGCCAGGGCCTAAGGCTCAATACATTCAGCATTTCCCCACCAAAAATGACATATCTCAGGCTAAGCGCGGGCAGTTCATCAGACATAAAGTCATCGGCTTGCATAAGCAACCTGAATGCCGTCGGCGTTTGATTTAGTACTGTGACTTTTTCGCGTACCAGTAACTCATAAAACCTTGGAGAGTTTCGTCTAATTGCGTAAGGAACCAATACCAGAGTCCCCCCCTTCAACAAGGCACCCCAAATTTCCCAGACAGAAAAATCAAATGCCACCGAATGAAAGCAGCTCCAAACATCGTTATGTGAAAAATCAAACAGTGTATCACTTGCCTGAAACAAGTGAATCACACTGTCATGGGTGATCGGGACCCCCTTAGGCTCCCCCGTGGAACCTGAGGTATAAATTATATAGGCCCATTGTTTAGCCTGGATGTCCGCCTTGGCATGCCATGATAATGGCAACAATGTATCCTGGTCACGATCAAAACAAAAAATCGCCTGCTCAGCATAAAAGCAAAGTCTGGCCAGATGGCGAACGGCCGTAAGTATCATTCCTGGCTCGGCATCATTGATAATATAGGCCACTCTGGCATCAGCATTATTGATATCTATTGGCAAATAAGCAAAGCCAGCCTTCAATATTCCGATAATGCCAATAATCATCTCAAACGATGGTTCTATAAAGATACCAATGCAACGACTGGTGACTTCTCTCCCCAACAAGTAGGCAGCAATTTTATTTGCCTTGTCATTCAACTCACCGTAGCTCATCTTTTCCTGATTGAAAACCAAAGCCGTTTTATCAGGGTAACGTTTCGCCATTGACTCAAACATTGAAACCAGCGAGACATTATTTGGCTCATGCTGTTCCAGTAACTGAGTCAATGCCCCAAGAGGAGGCGAATCATTAAACCCCAAGAGCTCTGATAGCCTACTTTGCTGTTGAAACTCTGACATATTGAGAAAGTTATCCTTATCCATTTCCAATCCTTTCAAGTCGATTTAAAAGCCAAAGAAGTAGGTAAACTCTAACCCGACATAGCTGTCGTTACGAAAGCTATAGAGTAGGTCCCGTGGTTCTATATTTTCAAAAATGGCCCCGTTGAGTGAAATTTTCATATTATCCCCCAATCGCTGGCTCCCATTAAACGTCCAGGCTCTGGAGCCATAATGAACATCCTGGGTTACTCCAATAAACAACACCGAATCTTTTTTATCGTTGGCAGAATACTGTACACCAACAAAAATATCATTATCAAACGGAGTGTCTGAAAACTCATTACGCGTGTCTTTCATATACTCTAGGAAAAAAGTTAAATCAGCCTGCCCCCCCCAGAAGCCATAGTGGGTATACTCCCCTCCTCCGGAATAAATCAGATAGGATGTCTTAGGGCTTGTTGAAAAATTCCGATTCTTTTCTGTATAAGCACCTTCCCATTTGAGAATAAAATCATTGATGTTCCATTGAAATTCAACTCCAGCCTGTTGAATCTGACCATAGTAAGGCAGCAACTCACCTTGATTACCCACAACAAATTCTGGTGTTCGTCCTGTTCCATGAAAGTAAGACACGCCCAGTTCAATTTCACCTAATACATGGTGGCTACGTGCGGCAAAATCCATTGTGGCATTTTTATTCGCATGCTGATAAACAGCATGATTGGGATCGATATCCAGCTCAGCCCGCAACCTTGCCTGATGACCAGGAAAGGTTCTGTCTCTAAATTGACCAAGCCAGACGAGATCGACAATCCCCCAGTCACTGACCTTGGTCAAAGTAATCATCGGTTGGCCCAGCTTTTCATTGCCAAAGGGATCGTCGACCAAATCAGACTGATTGATAATATCTACCGGGTGGCTAAACTCCGTCACCCCCCAAAATACCTTGCGATATCCAATAGAGACCTCCCAGGAACCATGAACGTAGCCCCAATACAAATCGCGCGGTTCAACAGGCTGTCGATTATTGCTGCTGGAATCTTTACGATAGAGCATGTCAGCGGCCAGATGCTGTTTGCCGTTATCCCATTCGGTAAAGTACTGGCCACCGAGCTGAAACGAGTGGCTTTCAGCCTCTTGTGAACTGAGCAGGCTATCTTCAATGAAAACGCGTTGCTCCCAACCTATCGATACATCGACACTGCCTGCCGACGCTTGCCAACAGATGAAAATGGGCAACAATCGGATCATGGGTAGCACTGAGCCCAGCTTTATTGCTGATATGGACCACATCGGCAGCTCCTGTGCGCTATCTGGTTCTTTTCAGGGCGGTAAGATCGAAGTCCCTGTCCGTTAAACCAAGCTGGAATTGAATATTTCTTACCAGCAATTTCGTGACTTTCTTGGATTGATGATTCGTCATCGTGATTTCCAAGGAACGCCAGAACTTGTCCATATAGAGTTGATATTCGGCAAAGTCTCTGGTTTTTAGCAAAGCATTGCGTCGATCATAATAATCAATTTTGATAAAACGATAGTGCTGTCGATCAATCCATACTATTTGTCTAGCGTAACCAGACTCTTTATCCACGGGCTTCCTTTCCACCACAAAACAGGTCTGTTCACCACAAGGTTCCTCTCTTAGAAACTGGTATGATGTATATTTTTCAATTTCCTCCGAAGCGAGGTCTTCATAGGCAAACTCGCTTCCCATGAAAGGGCCTGACTTATTGCTGGAAGAAATACGCTTTACCCGGTGAGTTGCCGGCAAATACACCCATTGATCATCATCTCGATCCAAATGCGTAAAGGTCAAGAGCGCGGTTCCTTTTATATCCCTGGGTTCATCAAAATAAGTCAATAACTTATCCCCTTCCCCTGCGACTTCCAGCGTATTGATTTTCAGATAACGATGACTTTCCTGTCCTTCGGCATTTTTCAGCGTCATTTTCAACTCAGACACCGTATCACCAAACCCATTATCTCTGGCTATAGACTCCTCTATAATTTCCCTGCCACGCTCATCAGCGGCCAGCGTATAAAAGCTGCTTGCCGCAAGAATGGATAGGCTAGCCAACAAGGAAATTTTTATCGACATGCGTTTCATCAATGACTTTTTCATCAGACTGTCTCTCTTGATATTTTATATATGGCGCATTTAAAACCATCGCATAATGACTTTATCAATTACTCAACTTTAATCATCAAGGGTTGTTCCTTGACGGTTCTCTTGCTTTTATTGCCTTTACCATCAATAGTCATCAACAGCGTTGGCAATAACAAGAAATCATGCAGTAACGCAAATGTCACCGTCATGACGGTAAAGATCCCCATTTGCGCATTCATCAGGAAGTTTGAATACACCATTGAACCAAAACCACAGATAAAAATGATACTGGTTGAAAATAATGCAATCCCTACCATTGAGAAGGCATAACGTACTGCATTTTCTGGCTCCATTTTGTGCTCACGACGGGCACGGAGATATTTGTAAACAAAATAGACCGTATCATCGACGACAATACCCAGCGTCATTGTGGCAATCGTTGCCGCCGCGATCCCCACCACGCCATTAATAATGCTCCATAAGCCGAATGCCATAGAAATGGGTAATATGTTGGGCAACATGCTGATTAGTGCATACTTTATGCTACGGAAAAAAAGTGCCAGGCAAAGCGTGATAATGCAGAAAGAGATCCCCGTACCAACCAACAGCCCCTTAATGTTGGTATTCATCAAATAAGTATACATCAGCGATGCGCTGGCCGCATGAGCATACATTGAAGGCGGAGCATGATTAACCAACCACTGTTCATGATCTTCTTTTGCCTTTTGCATTTCAAAGGTGCTCAGATCGGCAAAGGTGACGGTCATTTTAGTCGCCGAACGCCCAATGTTAATTTGGTCGTTGAGATCCAGTCCTAAAGGCAGCGACATCTCATACAGTAAAAGATACTGAGAAATGGTTTCTCTATCCGCTGGCAAAGTGTAATAAGCTGCATCTCCCCCATTCATGCTCCTATTAATACGCTTCACGGTATCGGTAATCACATTGACATTCATCACCCCCGGTTGATTACGTGACCAATTGGCAAACTCATCGACCTTAGCCATATATTCTGGCGTATTTATGCCACCTTCCCTTCCGGTGCCTAATGAGAACTCCATATTGAAAAGTCCCGTCAGGTGTTGCTGGGTAAAATCAGAGTCATCCCTGATTTCCAGCCCCTTGGCAAAGTTTTTAACGAAGTTTTCATCCACCGTCAGTCTGGGTATAAAAGCCAGCATGGCCAATCCCAAAGCAATGGTGCCGTATAGCAGCTTTCTTCTATTGTCTATCACCCAGTTTGCCAGCCCCTCAAACGAGGTCTGCTTGCGAGAAATACCTGGTTTGACTTTGATAGGAAGAATGGCGATCAAGGCGGGTAACAAAAATATCGCATAAAACAGCGCTGCCGCCATGCCGATTGCCGTCATATTACCCAGGTCATGAAACGGTGGGGCATCACTCAAATTCAGGCCAAGAAAACCTACGGCCGTGGTAACACTGGTGATCACCACTGGAGCAAGGTTCAACCGCAAACTCTCTATAATGGCTTCATGGCGGCTATCTCCCTGCTTCATACGACCAACAATCGTGACCAGGATATGAATACTGTCAACCACAGCCAGGGTCATGACAATGATGGGAACGTTCGCCGAAACCTGAGTAAGCTTGATCCCCATATATCCTGCCGCGCCTAACGCCGAAATAATAGAGAAAATAATCACCAGACAGGTGGCAAAAGTAGCGGTAAACGACCGCAATACACAAAAACACAGCGTCAGCACAATCAGGAATAACATGGGGATAGTGCTTGACATCTCCTGAATACTGATTTCAGGAAAGGCGTTAGACATCATCGCCACTCCCGTCAGGTAGATATCAATATCCGGATACAGTTGCTGATACTGACTTTTCAGTTGACGCACCGCGCTGGCGACCTCTGCGACTATTTGATCGTCACCATCCGGCAGGCGTACCGAAATATTCACCGCGCTGACATCGCCCGCTTCAGAAACAATACGCTTAACTAGCAGCGGTTCATTCAGGGCAAGGTTGCGGATCTCCATCAACTCCGTGGCGGTTAATCTGGTAGCATCGGGAACCAGCCTCCTGATTTCCAACCCTTCATCATTCGCCTTGGTTATTTGAAAATTGGTAATAGAATCCACACGGTACGCATTTGGCACTTGCCAGGCATCTTGCGTTATTTTTTCCACCGCCCCAAGAAAACGCGGGCTAAAAACGTTACCATCCTTTGGGGCCAGTACAATCAACGCACTATCGCCGTTGCTATAGGTTTTCTGCATGGATTCATAGGCATTCAAGAATGGATTTTCCTGACTGAAAAAAACCTTGTAGCTGCTGGTAAACGCCAGGTTCTGCATCCCATTGGCAGCAAACAAGAACAGGATACAAACCAAAACCAGACTAAGGTAGCGCCTTTTAACTACCCATTGCCCATACGCTAATGCCGCGCTATTCACTCTGCTTGAAGATCCCATACTCTGTCCTTATAGAAGTGAAAATAGTCACCCAATGCCACTAGATGACATTCTGAATTTCCAACGAATTAATTACCTAAGTGAATGTCAATAATTTAAAGGGTGATTTCATATCGCTCCTGATGTACAGGCGTGATAGCGTTATATTCCCTAGCTTTGGGTTGCCTGCCTTTTATTTTCCCTGATGGCGATGAATGATGGATCCAAACCTCTGCCAATATTAGCTGGATGGTGAAACCAATCCACAACGAGAGTGCCAATGCCTCCCCAATATCCTTCCCTCCGAGCTGGATGAAAAATGGAATAATTGCATGCATGGTGGCAGGCCCCAGAGAGATCATATAACTGCGGATCATCCATTGGCGATGCAACTCAACCTTTTTATTTAAAATCATCTTAATGGATCTTAAGGCGCAAAAGATCATAATCACAGAGAAAATAAGTGATGACGACGTTTCCGATGTGCCACCAACCGGAAATAAAAATCCCATTAGAATTCCGGTGATCCCGGCGACCATTACCGTAACAAAGAAAATATAGCCTGACCACTTGTGTATTTTCGGCCACTGACGTCTGACGCCGACAAGAAACTGTACCGGCCCTAATAGGTAGATCACAATACCCGTAACCAAATGCAAATAGGTCATGTAGTTATGTTTAATGTACGCCAAATCATTAGCCTGTCCGGGGTTTAACATATTCGGTTGCACGTTGCCGCCTGCGCCCTCGGCCACCCACCAGGTCCGATATAAACCATGAATAATGGTTACTACACAGACCAGAGCGATCCACGTCCAACAAAGGCGTACCCATACCTTACTCTGCGATTTCATATTAATTCCCTTTTGGCTTCCCCGAACGCTGGCGATGTTATCGATGCACTGAACGGGAAAATTAACTTGTCTACGCTATAGTTGCTCAATAATATCGGCGACCCGTTCTGGATAGTCAGCAATGAAATAGTGGTGCCCCTTATCCAGTACGGCTAAATTGACGTCATGAGCACAGCGCTTCCACTTTAAATATTTCACCCCATACTTAGCAGTCAGCGGATCCTGTTGACTAACCAGATTGACCATCGGGGTGTTTATCCGCCAGTTACCACGATTTTTTTCATATTGATAGGCCATACGGGCATCTTTCCTGAAGCGCGAGACCAGGAATTGGGCCACCGATCCATCAAGCCCCTCATTAGTTGGGATCCCCCACGTCTGGAGTAGCCGCCACAGGGACTCGTCACTTTTATGTTTCCAACGATCGTTTACAGGTAGATACCTGATAATTCCAGGCAAGGGGAATGCCGCGGCGGCAACTAGGAATTCGACCTTCCTGCCCTTTAATTCCAGCCGTCTGGTAATTTCCAACGCCAGATAGCTACCCACACAGTGACCATAAATAGCCACTTTACCGGTAACCCGTTCCATGATTTCCCTGGCACAAAGTTCGGCCACCATTTCGTAGTTGATTTCAGCTTCAGATTGGCTACCAAAAACATTACCCGGTACGGTTAGGCCATACACCGAATAGCCGCCTTTCCTTTGCGCCCATACATTAGCCAGGGGTTGATACACCGTAGCTGCAGCACCGGCATAGGGCACACACACCAATGTCAGTTGTGTGTCTTGCTGGCTGCTATGCAGTAGAGAAAGAACCCCTTCATTCTCAGGCTCGGCGCCAGAAAAATGCGTTATCACGCCTGCTATAGTGGGAGCCTGATAAAAATGCAGCAACGAAATCTTATACTCAGGAAACGCATTCTTGATACGCGATAGTAGTGTGATTGCCGTTAAAGAATTCCCGCCGATGTCAAAGAAATGGTCGTTAATCCCTACCAGTGGCAAGTTAAGCACCTGCAGCCAGATTTCTGCCAGTTGCCGTTGCAAGGCCGAAGTCGGTGCCACAAACCCTTCATTCGCTCGGGGGACACCTTTTAATGCACCTAGAGCTTTCCTATCAAGCTTGCCATTATGGGTAATCGGTAGCGCGTCTAACACCATCAGTTGCGCAGGCACCATATACTCGGGCAAAAAGCGTTTTAATTGAGCGTTAATCTCTTTAACACTAATAGTGGCATTCGGATGTAATACCACATAGGCAGTAATCGACTTGCCACGTACTTCGTCCTCGTTCAAAAGTACTGCGCAGGCTTCTACCTCCGCAATGCTTGTCAAGCACTGTTCTATTTCGCCTAATTCAATGCGAAAACCTCTGATTTTGACCTGATTATCAATTCGCCCCAAATACTCTATATTGCCATCGCTTAACCACCTGGCAAGATCGCCAGTACGATACACCTTATCCGCAGATGAGTTGCTGAACGGATTAGGGATAAAGCACTGCGAGGTCAGCTCTGGCAAATTCAAATAGCCATTCGCCAAACCTGCGCCACCGATCAATAACTCCCCGGGAGCGCCTATAGGTAATAGATTCATCTGGCGATCAACAATATAGAGCTGAGTGTTGGCAATAGGCTTGCCTATCAGGGTTTTCTTATCCTGTCGTTTTTCAGCCTCCCAATAGCTGACATCGATAGCGGCTTCGGTTGGACCATACAAATTATGGAGTTTGACCGACAACTTTTGACTCACCCCCTCCAGTACGCTGTACGGCAACGCTTCGCCACTGGCAAAAATACGTGTTAATGAGCCACATTGACCACTTTCCACGGTATTGATAAAGGCATTTAGCATTGAAGGAACAAAATGGCAGGTGGTGATCTGTTTTTTATCTATCAGCTCAATCAGATAGTTGGGATCCTTATGCCCATCAGGGGTGGCAAAGACCAGCGTCGCACCGGACATCAATGGCCAGAAAAACTCCCATACGGAAACATCAAAACTGTACGGTGTCTTTTGAAGCACCTTATCCGTAGCATTTAGCTGGTATTTATCCTGCATCCAGCGTAACCGGTTAACAATAGCCGCATGGGATAACATACATCCTTTCGGTTTACCCGTAGAACCTGAGGTGTACAACACATAACAAAGATTCTCTGGCACGATACCCGCTGAACGCGGTTCAACACGTTGGACTGACAAAGGGTCACGCCCGGCGTTTAACAGAGCTAACTTGCCAGCAAATTTGGCAAATAGAGACTGATAATCCTGCTGCGTGATCACCACGGCCATAGCCGCATCTTGCACAATATAGTCAATACGCGATGCGGGATAATCTGGCTCCAGAGGGACATATGCCCCACCGGCTTTCAAAATCCCCAACAGGCTGACGATCATCTCGGTTGAACGCGGCAGGCAAACTCCGACCAGCGTCCCCGGAGAAACCCCTATTTCCTGCAAACAGAACGCCAGCTGGTTTGCCTTAACGTTCAGTTCCTGGTAGGTCAGCGTGGTATTTTCAAAGACCACCGCTACCGCATCCGGTGTTTTGGCTGCCTGTTGCTCAAACAGCGTATGAATGCAGGAGGCTTCGCCATAATTGACTGCGGTGCGGTTCCACTCCTCAATGAGCTGCACCGAATCTTTTTTATCCATCATGGGAAAATCAATCAACTTGCCCTGTGGCTGCTCCATAACCGCCTGCAACAGTCGCTCCAGATGCTCGAATACCCTCAGCACCGTTGACAGGTGGTAAAGTGTGGGGTTGTATTTGATTTTTAATGTGAATACATCATACTTTTCAACCACTTCAAGCATGAATTCATATTCTCCTTTCTGCGAGTATTGTGCCAGGTGTTCGACCCTCGCCAAGGCACCTGTGGCTTGAGCGACATCCTCCCATGCAGGCTGTGACATGGCATTTTGATAAACAAAGGCCATTTGAAACAGCGGGGCATCGTCCATACTCTGCGCAAGATTTAACGCTCTGGTCACCACAGGGAACGGCAAGGCGTGGGCCAGACCGTCCAGAATGGTCTGTTGCAAGGTTTTCAAGTGCGATAAATACGCGCTATTTTGTTCAAGCAGGCTCCGCACCGGGATCGGATAAACATAATATCCAATCTGATCGTTCTGGCCGTTTTCTGTTCTGGCATCGACGGGCATCCCGATGACCAGATCTTCCTGCCCGGTAAAGCGTTGAATGACCAATTGGAAAACGCTTAGAAAAACAGACGATGGATAGACACAGTGCGCCGCAGAGAACGCGGCTAATTGCTCACAGATCGGCGCTGCCAACTGTCGGCTATAGGTGGCACCTTGATATTTTTCAGCGTTAACAGAGGCGTTGTCGGCTATCAATTTGCTTGATGCCGGGGCATCCGCCAATCTGTCGACCCAATACTCTAACCGACGTTGCCCCTCATCACTGTGCAACAGCGCCTGCTCACGTACCACAAAGTCATACCACTTATCCTGCCCCTCACTAACAGGCAGTTGTGCCCCGGCCAACTGATGATAAAAAGTCAATAATGCCGAGATCATCGGGTTAATGGAGGGCGCATCCACAATAATATGGTGTGCACACAATAGAATGATGGCTTCATCGTCGGGCAAGTGGAGCAGATTGGCCCTGAACAACAACTCATTACCAAAATCGAAAGGCTGGTCTACCTTGTCTGACAGATAGGCGGCCAATTCCTGTGCGGATGATACTCCCCAGGTCTCGACCCCCACCGTCAGTGAACGTTGAGGGTGGGTGAACAAATAGGGAACCCCCTCATCCTCAGCAATGACGCTGACCAGAATGGGATATTGTTTGACGAGTAAATCTAACGCTTTTTGCAACAGCAGAGGATCAACCCGCCCCTTGACCCGCAAACACGCAGGGCAATTATAGGCACTGTTTTGTGGAGCATGAATATGCACCACCCAAAGCCCTTTCTGTCCTTCGGATAAGGGATATTTTGTCGGTCGTGGTTCTGTCACTACCTTACTGGCTGGTGGCCCCGCTTGCGTAGCTACCGGGAATTGCACGGTGCCTGGCGTAACCGATTTTATTTGATCATGATGTTCCATCAGATACTCCAACAGACCCATCAGCGAATTTTTCTCCAGCAAGGTAGACATCGGCAGGAGCATACCGGTGTCCTGTTCCACCCTACTGACCAATTTGACCATCTGTGACGATGTTATGCCCAACGCAAACAGGCTCATGTGCTGTTCAGCGGGCATTAATGGCCGTTGTAACAGCTGAGATATCACCACCGACAAACGATGTTTGATGCTGTCAGCGGTGAGCTCTATATCGGGTAGGGAAGCAACAACTGGCTCCCTGGTTAGCTCCACGGGAAGACCTGGCCCGCCAGATAGAGGGTTTTTCAACGATACATCTCGGGAAGGCGCGCCAAACGGATAACCCGGTAACGGAACTTTAGGGAGCGCTTCTCCCTGATGAAAACTCCGCCAGTCCTGCCACTGGCCGTTGGCCCAAGCGGCTGCAATCTCATGGCTTTGCGTCACGGCCAATACCGGGCTGCTTGGCTCTTCGGCCTCGGAATACCTCACACTACCTCGATAAATACCGTTTCCTGCCCCGATATCCAGCCATTGCTGCAATTTAGCCTGTAGTGCTGGCCAGGAAGTGACGGGAATGGCCAAGCGCTCATGGAAATGCTCTCGTCCGCACTGGGTTACGGCGTACATCTGTCTTAACGTTAGGTGATGATGTGGGTTTTCCGACTCAATAAAGCCAACCCAACGTTCGGCATAGCGCCGCAAATCCCCCACCGATTTAGCTGACAGCACGAAAACTTCGGGCAAAATAGCTCCCGTACTCTCTGACGACGTTGCTAACGGGTGATAGCTTTGAATCAGTAAATTTGCATATGCGCCGGTACTCCCAAAGCTATTGACCATCGCCAGCTTGGGAGATTGCCGGGTTCCTTGCCATTGGTGTGGTTCGGAAATGATATGGATCGGGCTGTCTTCCAGATTGATCAGCGGATTAAGGGTGCTATAGGGCATCACGGGTAATAAACGCCCATGTTTCATTTGCAACAGTACTTTGGTTAATTGTGAAATACCTGATGCAGACTCGAGGTGCCCAATATTGGGTTTGAGAGTGCCCACCAACAGAGGAGCGCGTCGTTCGGCAAAGGCCTTCTGTATCGCCAGGATTTCTGACGCATCGCCAAAAACCGCCCCGGCAGCAGCGGCTTCGATATAATCGACAGCGTCGGGTTCGCATCCGGCTTTCCGTAGCGTGTTGGCAATCAATTCACTCTGTTGTTGGGGGGAAGGAACACCATAACCCGATACTCTGCCGCTGTGAGCAAGGCTCCCCCCTTTGATCACTGCCCAAATATGGTCGCCATCCGCTTGCGCTTGGGAAAGTGATTTAACCAGCACCACCCCAACCCCCTCTCCCGGAATAATTCCGGCGGCGGACTCACCAAAAGCTGGCGCATCGGCACGATCGGATATCATGTTAAATCGTTTGAGATTTGTAAAATGGGAAGCGTGGGCAAACAGGTTAATTCCCCCCGCAACCGCGACATCACAGTTCCCTTGCGCTATCGCCTGACAGGCCAGGTAAATTGAGGTTAGCGAAGAAGAGCAACTGGTATCTACTGCAATGCTCGGGCCGATCCAGTTGAAAAACCAGGAGGCTCGGTTAGCTATCGATGAGAACGGCGAGCGCCCCTCAGAGGCCATGTCAGGCTCGGCCTGCTCGATTGAGCCAATTGGATCGTTCCACATCACCCCGGTAAAGACACCAACGCGTTGCCCCAGCTGCTGCAAATTCTCCCCGTTGTAACCTGCACTATCCAACAGCTCATAGACGCTGGTTAAAAAACAGGCTTCCTGAGCGGAAATCTGCTCTCGTTCAGGCTCGGTGATACCGAAAAAATCAGGGTCAAAGTGGGTAATCGCATCGACAAAACCGCCCCAATACTCAGCACCTTCCGACTCACCCCAACGGTTGTCAGGAACATGGGAGAAACAACATTTCTGCTGTTCAAGATTCTGCCAGAAGGACTGAAAATCGCGGGCACCCGGATATTTACCCTGCACCCCGATGATGGCAATGTCCTGCTCCAACGGAGCCTGGTCTTCCCTTTCCGGTTCCCAAGGCTGAATGGGATCCACCCGTCCAAACGCCATCCCCATCAGCGTACGCTGACTGTTCTGTAGCGCCAGCACAGTGGCCAATGAGGATTCATCCACACCAGAGAGTGGGCAGGAGCCGATCTGGTAATGCGCCTGTTTTTGTGCCAGCAGTTGGACAATGGCCCCTATTTCAATAGCGGTAAAGAAATCACTTTTATCTTTATATAGCGGGGCTATACCCGCATATTCCACCACAAAATACAGGCAGCAGTGCGCATGCTCATAGTAGGAACGGTTATAGTAAAAATGGCTGTTGCCTGACAGTTCAACGGATGAAATCTTGTCCAGTTTGTGAGCCTGCGGATTATAGTAATAAAACCCTGCGCAACAGCCCTCGACCTTACCAGGTTTGATCTCAACATACGTCTGGACGCTATAGGTTCCCCCTGCCGATGGGTAGAGATAACGATACTCACCCTCGATCAGCATGGCATTCAGTGCGCTAAGCCACTCCAACATCTTTTCTTTCTGTAGCGGTGCCTCATCGAATGCTCTAACACTCCGGCGTGCGTTATATTCGCGCTGAAACTGTTCCGGTAGTCCGGCTTTTGCACGAATAGTGTCATCATTGCTGGCCAGGTGGCGAATGTTTAATCCTTGCCGTTTGAACGCCTGTTTTTCTTCCATTGATGAAAGTACGGACAGCTCGTTACTCGCCGGGGGTTGTGCTGCCGGCTGAGTCTGCATTACCAACGGTGCGTTCGGTTCACCAGTTTGCCGTTGCCGATCGATCAGGGTGGCCAGTGTGTCCAAGGTTGGTTTTGCCAATAAGGTATCAAGCTCAATGTCGACACCAAACCGTTTTTTAACCGCCAAGACCAGTTGCATAACATTCAGCGAACTGAGGCCCTGCTCGAAGAAATCCTGATTTTGCTGCAACACCTTGCCTTCAATTAGCGTTACCAGTTGTTGCACGGTATCCGTCCATTGGGAGCCGACAATATCCACCACATCTACTTTGTTGGCCCCTATCTGGTTAACAATGAGATGATTAAGATGATTGATTGTCGGACGACGCAGAAAATCGTTAAGGTCAATATCAACACCAAACTGTTTGCGGACACGCATCAATAGTTGCATGATGGAAATTGACGTCATCCCCTGCTCAAACAAGTCGTGATGAAATTCAACCGAATACTCACTCAGTAGTGCTTCCATAAAACTATCGACATTATTCACACCCTGTCTTTCGTCCATGCTTGCCCCTTTTAATCTTATTTTTTCGCTTCTTCCACGATTATTTAGTTCTGCCTATAATAAACTGCCATGACAACTTATTGCTGTTCAAAGTTGAGCAGTTCACTATCGTTTATCCATTGTTCAAGGCAAAGACAGTATTGTTGGAACAAGGCTGAAAATTCATTCCGGCAACTTGCCAAGGTGTCCCATTGGATACGAACAGATGCTGAATTGATCACCGTAGATATATTATCCAAAGCCACACCCGGCGTCTGCGAAACGCTATATGTCGGCTCAGGGAAGTCCGTCCCCTGAGTTAACAGACAAGTGTAAACAACGGGGAAATGCAGGTGCGGGTAGTGCTGCGCTACATCCAGCTCATCAACCGCACTATGACGTTGATCCTCGTCCAGTTGAGCCTGGATATGAAGAATGTCTCGTGCTCGCGCGGCAATCGCATCCGTAAAGCTGACCCAACCAAGGCGGGTAAACACCCCCGTGGTAGTATCAGGCAGGTCGACTCCCCTGTCCCAGTTGACTACAGCCAGGGTTATCGGTTTATTTCTGCCGGTTGTCGCTTTATGCCAATTAAACAGCGTACGGCCAAATGCCGCCAGCAGAATACTGTCAATGGAAACATTGAGCCTATTGGCAATGAATTGAAGTTGCCGGTAATAGGGTAACTCTTGCGATAACGTCGCAGGCAATGATGCATGACGCGCCGATTCCGTTATCTCCGCAAGATCCTGTGTCATCTGGGATAATTTATTATGCCAATAACACTCCATACTCGAGCTAGGCAGAGTTTTCCTTTGGCGGCCATAGTCGCGTACCACATCCTGAAACGTAATGTCCTGCAACTGCGGCCTGTAGCCCGGCGAACGATATTTAGCAAACAGTTGGTTAATAATGAAGAAAATACTTCTACCATCAATCAAAATAAAATTGAAATTGATAAACAATCGGCTTTTCTGTTGGTTAAGTGCGCATACCCGTAGGCGATATCCCGGGTATTCATCGGCATAATAGCGAGTTGCCAACAAATCATGGCGTATTTCATCACACCGCTGGTCAAACTCTTCCTCTGTGCCCAACAGGGTTTCTGTTGGAATAATATAGTCCGGTACTTTACTCAGAACAGCCTGTTGCATTGAGGCAAGATTACAGGTGCGCAAAACCGGGTGATAAGCCACGATGTAATTCCAGGCAGCCGTTAATCGACCAACGTCAAGCCTGTCAATATCAAATTCGAGGTGGCAGATGCAATCCTTTCCTCCAAGAGCGGTTGGCATCAGATGGCCGGCATATAAAGCCTTTTGAATACCTAGCAGCGGAAAGGCCCTTTCACTCTCGCTATTGGCTCCGACTGGCTGTTGCCAATGTGCAACGGTCTGCGCACGAGCGATCAGTTTTTGGCGATAAGCCTCAAACAGGGTGACGACCGCTCCCTGATCCAATAAGGCATTGGCGATATACCAGCGGTATACCAACCGCCCATTGTCCTCAAACACGTGGTGATCCAGCGCCACCTGAGGGGTGGTATTCATCATATGCTGCACAGACCAGCCCTCTTGGCAGCCTGGGGACTGAAACACGGCGGACAATAAATTGGTAAACACCACTGGCAAGCTCATCTCCGCACGCTTAAGCGGATCCTGGCGCAATCTTCGCAACACATTAACCGCACCAACAAAGCTATGGCTGGCATCCAGATCCAACTGTTGCTGACAGGCAACAACTCGTGACTGGAAGGATTGCTGCGGATCCCAAGCCGACACAAAGATATTGCTATTGGCCAGCAAGCCAACCAGCCCATTCACCTGCTGATTGATTGCCAACCTGTTGAGATTGGTCAGATTAAGGCTGAAGCGGTCTTGCGCAGTAAACTGATGCAGCACTTCGCAGAAGACGCAGAGCAGTACGGCACCAGGTGAACATGACAACTCACTGGCTTGGGCTTTTATTGCCAACCACCATTCACTGTCAATTTCGGCAGTTAAACAATGCACACTCTGCTGCTGTGGAGATTGCATTGCATCATAGTCAAGCCGTGGACCAGGCGGCATATCCGCCAATTTATCAAGCCAATAGCCCATGCTTTGCTGAAAATGCTCCCCCGAGCGAATATCAGCAAGCAAGGTAAAATGCTGCCTTAAAGAATAACTGCTCACCGGTAATTTATAGTGAGGGTTCGTTGACAGATTGCGCCATTGGCCAATCAACATGAAAACACTGGCCGCATCGGCAATCACTTCATCTAACGCAATTTGCAAGACCACCCGCTCGGCACCCAATGTAAATGCACGGATGTCGAAATAAGGCCAACGAGTCAGATCAAATATCTGACAATTGAGCGATGATCGACTGCTGGCCAGGTAATCTGCCGCCTCGGTTGCTGAATGTGCGCTTAAATCTATGACAGGGATCCTGTAGCGTGGATAATCCACCAGGAGCTCTTGTTTAAGCGCGTCGTTAACCACCATGTGCAATGCCTCATGGTAATCAACCAAATGAGCCCACGCCGACTCAATGTTCGCGATAGTGATGGCCTGCGTAATATCAAGTTCAAAATACAGGGTGCTACCCACTCGCTGCCCATAGGTGGATAATTCCCGACCAATGACAAACGACTCTTGCAGTTCGGTCAACGGGAAGGTCTGTTCCGTGCCTTCACCCACTGGATGCGCCAGCAGGTCTGCCGCCACCAACAGACCTTCCGGCGTTAACAGCTGATGCTCAATCAAATAATCAATAAACGTCTGAACGTTCCGCTGCTGATAGAAAATGACAAATTGCAGGGACTGGCCAAAAACCACTTGCCAGAAATCCAGGAAACGCACCACGTTCAGCGAGGTCAACTGCAATGCTGAAAATGACATTTTTAGCGAAGGGATTTC
>Ga0157373_10000203_pt1 | contig 49252 bp, 44 predicted proteins | sample C65metaG_FD_113460 | JGI IMG/M metagenome (GOLD analysis project Ga0157373, IMG submission 113460) | Corn rhizosphere microbial communities from Kellogg Biological Station, Michigan, USA - C6-5 metaG | ecosystem: Host-associated > Plants > Roots > Rhizosphere > Soil | place: USA: Michigan... | reverse complement strand
TGTGGCGCAAACCACCATTAATAAGCCGGTGATCATCCCCGTACTGACAAATGATAATCCGGGAAATTCAACCTTCGACCTGACAACTTTAGTAGTTATCACTCCACCTAAAAACGGAACAGTAAAAGTTAACCAGGACGGTACAATTACCTATACACCTAACCAGGATTATAACGGCCCCGACCAGTTTACTTACCAGGTGAAAGATAAATTCGGCTTTATCAGCAACATAGCCACAGTGATCATTAGCCAGCCATTGATAGCCGGCGCGTTGAAGATACCAAACCTGTTTACACCAAACGGCGATGGCATTAACGATGTTTTTGAAATAAGAGGATTGGAACTATTCGCGCAAAAAGATCTGAGTATAGTAAACCGCTGGGGTAACGAGGTATACCACAGCACTGAGTATAAAAACACCTGGACGGGTGATGGCCTGAATGAGGGCACTTACTACTATACGCTAAAGGTTAAACGTACAGCGGCAAGCAAAGAGGAAGTTTATAAAGGTTATGTTACCCTGATGCGGTCATTCAAATAAGGGTTAAATGACAACTACAATGATGAAACGAATACTGATATTGTTAACCTGTTTACTTGGCCCGGCCATGCTGTACGCGCAACAGGATGCCCAGCAAAGCCAGTACATGTTTAACGGCATATATATAAACCCGGCTTATGCCGGTTATAAAGAGAACATCAATCTGCACAGCTATTACCGTACCCAGTGGACGGGTATTAACGGCTCGCCAGTGAGCATGTCGCTGGCGCTGGATGCCAGCGCGAATGATGGCAATGTGGGTTTGGCGTTTCAGCTATCTTCGGATAAGCTGGGCGCACAAAGTAACCTTTCGGGATATTTAAATTACGCTTACCGTATCCGGATGAACGACGACGGTACATCACGCCTGGCTTTTGGCCTTGGCGGCGGTTTGATGCAATTGGGTTTAAACGGCGCTTTGCTAAGCCCAAATGATCCGGAACCAAACCAACCTGCCGGTATGCAAAGTAAGCTGGTGCCCGATGCCCGTTTAGGGGTGTTCTTCGCTAATGAAAAGGTTTACGCGGGTTTATCGGCAGATAACCTGGTGGCGCAGTATATCAACATCAAAAGCAATTCGTATCTGGCGCAGCCTAAACCGCACGTTTATTTAACCGCCGGTATGCTGATACCGCTAACGGAGGATTTGATGTTTAAGCCCAGCTTTTTGCTGAAGGACGACCGCGCCGGGCCAACCAGTTTAGACATTAATGGTTTTTTGTTGCTGGGCGAAAAGATATGGGTAGGCGGATCATACCGTACCGGGGTAAAAGTTTACAACAAGCCCTTTTTGCAAAGCGATCTGACACAGCTTAACTCGGGCGTGCTGGCTGTACAGGTATTCCCGATGGAGAATCTGCGCGTGGGTTACGCGTTCGATTTTTCGGTAGGGCCGCTACAAGGCTATACCGGCGGCACACACGAGATATCAATAGGATATTATTTTAAGAGTTCGAAAAGCCGAATGCTGACACCACGATATTTTTAAAAGACAGACCAAGAGAGATACATGAAACGATACTGGATACATTTATGTTTATTGGTTAGTCTGATCGGCGTAGGTTATCACGCGGATGCGCAGAACTTGTTGAAACAGGCCGATGAGCAATATAACCTGTTTAATTATACCAAAGCTGTGCAGCTATATCTGCAAGCCTATAAGAAGGACAAAGATAATTTCGAGATCGTCGAGCACCTGGCCAACAGCTACCGTTTGATGCAGGATTATTACAATGCCGAACTATGGTACAGTACAGCTACAGCCATGCAGGGAGCTAAACCCGAAGATTTTTTGCATTACGCGCAGGTGCTGCAAAGCAACTCGAAATATGCAGAAGCCAAGGCACAATACACCAGGTACTATGCGGTTAGTCCGGATATTGACCAGAAGCAACTGAAAATATGGCTGGCTGCCTGCGATTCGTCGATTGCCTGGCAGAAAGACCCGAGGCCTTTTGTGCTGGTAAACGAAAGGGAACTGAATAGCCCAAGATCAGATTGGGGCGCGGTGAAATATAACAATTACATAGTGTTCACATCCGACAGGATAAATAAAGCAGCAGACGCGGCGGCTAAAGGGCATCCGTTTCTGCGATTCGATGTATCGAAACCATTAGATAAAGATCGTTATTTATGGACAGGCAATGACTACCTGCGTTTGTACCAGGCGCCAGTTGGCGGCAGCCAGAATGACGTGAAACCTTTCCAATTCAATACCGATGGCACGGATTACCACATGGGTGCCGCAACCTTTACAGCCGATGGTAACGAGATGTATTTTACATTGACCCGCATCCCCAAAAAACAACCCAAAGATACCGCGAAGGTTAAAACCTTCAGGCTGGAGATCTACTGTAGCCGCAGGGTTGCAGCTACAGGCCAATGGTCGTCGCCGCAGCCCTTTGTTTACAATAATGAGCAATGGTCTACAGGCGATCCGTATATCAGTCCGGATGGCAATACGCTCTATTTCGCATCGGATATGCCGGGCGGCAAAGGCGGCACCGATATTTATTACTCGGTTAAAAGTGCCACCGACAACTGGCAGCAGCCGGTTAACCTGGCCGCTGTGAATACCCGCGGGAACGAGCGTACGCCGTTCATATACAAAGGCGATCTGTATTTTTCGAGCGATGGCGGCGTGGGCATGGGTGGCCTGGATATTTATAAGGCTGTGGCTAAAGGCAATAGTTTCAGCACGCCGAAGAACATGGCTTACCCGGTAAATTCGCCCCAGGATGATTTTGCTTATACGCTTGTAACCGACAGTACCGGCTATCTATCCTCAAACCGGCCCGATGGCATGGGTAGCGACGATATCTACAGTTTCACCCAAAAACCTGCGCCAACCTTTTTGTTTGAAGGCGTGGTATATGATAAAAAAACCAAACAGGTGATTCCCGGCAGTATCGTAAGGCTAACCAATACTAACGGTAGTATTTTGGAGGGATTATCAGACGCGGAAGGTAAATTTAGTTTCAGGCTGGAAGAGAAGAGTAACTACAAGCTTCGTGGCGAGAAGAAGAGCTATTTGAGCGATAATCAAACCGTAACCACCCTTCGTGCCGCCCCGAACGTAACCATCCATAAAGATCTTTACCTGGATAAGGTAGAACTGAACAAAGCCATCCGGCTGGAAAACATCTATTACGATTTTGATGAATCGTATATCCGCGAAGACGCGGCCGTTGAGTTGGATAAGCTGATCAAAATCATGAAGGATAATCCCAACATCGAAATTGAATTAGGATCGCACACGGATAGCCGCGGCAACGATGCTTACAATATGCAATTATCGCAGGCCAGGGCGGACGCCGCCGTGAAATACATCGTCGATATAGGAGATATCGACCCGAAACGCATCAAAGCCAAAGGTTACGGCGAAACCCGGTTATTGAACCGCTGCAGGAACGGCGTAAACTGCTCGGAAGCGGAGCATCAGCTTAACCGCCGGACGGAGTTTACAATTACGAGGATGTGAGCTGGAAGCATAAAGCCGGAAGCATGAAGCTTTTGATCGTCGGTAAGGACACCACGATGACGTAGAAACATGATATTGTGTCGGAAATTGTGTATATTGTACGGAAGCAAGCAGCATTAGGCCACCGCTCTATGGTTCGACAGGCTCACCATGACAGTCCTTCAGTCGCCGTAACTTCTTTGAATACCCATAAATACCCATGTCCGCATTAGGGAAGCAGATACCGGTCCGTGGCTAAGGCTTCCCGATGGATATCGGGATGGGGTCGTGTAGTATGAGTGAATAGTCCGGCCGCAGGCAACGCACGGAAAGATAGAAGCAAGAGCCAAGAATCAAACAAAACAAAAATTGAAAACACCCATAAATACCCATGAGTTCTACTTTACGTCATTGCGAGGGACGAAGCAATCCCCGACAGGAAGATCAACCATCCAAATGGCTCTGCCTATTTGGGATTGCTTCGTCCCTCGCAATGACGCTTTAAGAAGGTTCTTTAAAATACCCATGAGTTTAGTAGCAAGCAGCGAGACATAACAAATACTTGATACCTGATACTTGCGACTTGATACTATTCTTCAGCAATTTATAGTAAACTATATCGGTAGGATATCTTGATAATCCGCTCAAATTTATACTTTTGCAAACTTTATATTGACGACTATGCTTAGAACTCACACCTGCGGCGAATTGAACATAAGCCACCTGAACCAAACTGTTACTTTATGCGGATGGGTACAAAAATCGCGCGACCTGGGCGGTACTACCTTTGTTGACGTACGCGACCGCTATGGTTTGACCCAATTGGTTTTCAATGCCGACAGTGATGCCACATTGCGCGAGCAAAGCCGCAACATGGGCCGTGAGTTCGTTATCAAAGTAACCGGCAAGGTGATTGAGCGCACCAACAAAAACGCCAAAATATCTACCGGCGAGGTTGAAATAGCCGTTACGGACATAGAGATCCTGAACCAGGCTAAAATACCTCCGTTTTTGATTGAGGACGAAACCGACGGCGGCGAGGAACTGCGCGCTAAATACCGTTACCTGGATCTGCGCCGTAACCCTATACGCAACAACCTGGTTATGCGCCATAAACTGAGCCAGGAGATCCGTAAATATTTAGACGGTTTAAACTTTATCGAGGTGGAAACCCCGGTACTGATCAAATCGACGCCAGAAGGCGCACGCGACTTTGTGGTACCAAGCCGTATGAACCCCGGCGAGTTTTACGCCTTACCGCAATCGCCGCAAACCTTTAAGCAGTTGTTGATGGTAAGTGGTTTCGACCGTTATTTCCAGATCGTAAAATGTTTTCGTGATGAGGACCTGCGTGCCGATCGTCAGCCTGAGTTTACACAGATCGACTGCGAAATGTCGTTCATCACCCAGGAAGATATCCTGAATACCTTCGAAGGTTTGGCCCGTCATTTATTCAGAACCGTAAAAGGTATCGAACTGGGCGACTTCCCACGTATGCAATATGTCGACGCGATGCGTTTATACGGATCGGACAAACCGGATGTGCGCCTGGGTATGGAGTTTGTTGAACTGAACGATGTGGTAAAAGGCAAAGGTTTCGGCGTGTTTGATAACGCCGAACTGGTTGTTGGCATCAACGCTAAAGGCTGTGCCGAATACACCCGTAAACAACTGGACGAGCTGACCGAATGGTTAAAACGCCCGCAGATTGGCGCTACCGGGTTGATCTATATGCGCCATAATACTGATGGTACGCTTAAATCGTCGGTAGACAAGTTTTATAACGAAGATGAACTGAAAAAATGGTCGGAAGCGTTTAATACCCAACCAGGTGACCTGGTGCTGGTATTGGCCGGACAGACCGACAAAGTGCGCAAACAACTGAACGAGCTTCGCCTGGAAATGGGCGCACGTTTAGGCCTGCGTGATAAAAACACCTTTGCACCGCTTTGGGTGCTCGATTTCCCGCTGCTGGAATGGGACGAAGAGACCGACCGTTATCACGCGATGCACCACCCGTTCACCTCGCCAAAACCTGAGGATATCGCGATGCTGGAGACCAACCCGGGAGCAGTACGCGCCAATGCTTACGATATGGTGATCAACGGCATCGAGGTTGGCGGCGGGTCTATCCGTATCCACGACCGCGAACTGCAATCACTGATGTTTAAACACCTGGGCTTCTCGCCCGAAGAGGCACAAAAACAATTCGGCTTCCTGATGGATGCCTTTGAATATGGCGCTCCTCCGCACGGTGGTTTGGCCTTAGGTTTCGACCGTTTGTGCTCGATATTTGCCGGTTTGGATTCGATCCGCGACGTGATCGCTTTCCCGAAAAACAACTCGGGCCGCGACGTGATGATCGATTCTCCATCCACCATTGCCGATGCGCAACTGAACGAGCTTAAGATCAAAACAACCGCCTAAGGCTATGCAAAAGGCTCTATGGTTTATATCAATCGTTTTGTTGGCTTTAGCTTCGTGCAGAAACAATAGCGCGACTGTCGACCCTGTTAAACAGGCCGCGAAGGACGATTCGATCATACAGGTTTATGTGAAACAGCACCATATTGCCGCGGTAAAAGATCGATCAGGCTTATATTACCAGGTGCTCAAACCGGGTAGCGGTGCAAATCCTGCAGCGAGCTCGACAGTAAAGGTAACCTATACCGGCACGCTGGCCGATGGCACTCAGTTTGATCAGAGCACAACACCAATAGAATTTCCGTTAACCAATGTGATACCAGGCTGGACAAAAGGCATTACCCTGGTTAAACCGGGCGGCAAAATATTGCTGATGATACCTTCTGCTTTAGGATACGGCGGGCAACCGGCAGGTGAAATCCCGCCAAATTCGGTGCTGGTGTTTACGGTTGATTTGCTGGGAGTGAAATAGAGAGTGGTGAATCGTAAGGAGTGAGTTATTGGGGCGTTACCCTCCGGGTCGCGCTTTCCGCTCATACTGCACAGGCCTTAGCCACGGGCCGGTATCCGCTGCAATCGCTAACGCAAACTACAGGTTTGTCTTCTCTATCAAACAAACCGCATAAGCCACAACGCCTTCCTCGCGGCCGATAAAACCCATTTGTTCGTTAGTGGTAGCTTTTATGGAAATATCTTCTTCGCTGATGCCTGTAGCGGCAGAGATATGGCTTTTCATGGCCGGGATATGCGGGTTGATTTTCGGAGCCTCGAGGCAGATCATGGCGTCGATATTACCAACCGACCAGCTTTTTTCAGCCAGCAGTTCCAGCACTTTTTGCAAAAGTACCAGGCTGCTGATACCACGCCAGCGCTCGTCGCGATTAGAGAAGTGAAAGCCGATATCGCGCAGGTTTGCAGCGCCTAATAACGCGTCGCAAATGGCGTGCAGCAAAACGTCGGCATCCGAATGCCCGTACGCGCCCGAATGATGCTCGAGCTTTACACCACCCATTACAAATGGATGCCCTTCTTTCAGTTGATGGACATCAAAGCCAAAGCCTACCCTTATCTTCATAAGGCAAAGGTATTATTTGCTGCCGAAATTATAGTGCAATGTAAAACGCAGCGTATTAGCCAGCGGGCTTTGATCCTGGGCGGCGATCAGGTACGAAAAATCAAACTTAAACTCACTGTATTTAATGCCTGCACCTAAGGTAAAATACTGGCGGTTACCTTTATCGGGGTTTTCGTAAAAGTAGCCGGAGCGTAGGGAAAACTGCTTGTTGTAGGTGTACTCGAAGGCTGGTGAAAAGGAGATTTCCTTAAACTCTTCGCCCAGACCTCCGGGTGCATCGCTAAACGAACCGAATATACCCGAAACTACCGACCGGTTATCATCTTTACCCGAAATAACGTTGCCATTGGCATCGCGTACAGGCGGCGTAGGTACCAGTAGTTTGTTGATATCTAGGGCAAGGGTAACTTCGTTGGATTCATCCAAAAACCAGGTATTGGCCACACCTATTTTGAGGTTGGTCGGCAGAAAAAATTGCTGCCCGTTTGCCGTGTAACTCAGCTTAGGGCCAATGTTTGAAATATCAACCCCAAAGGCAAACAAGGCATCTTTACCAAACTGCCGTGTTGGGTTTTTGATATACAGGGAAACATCGGCAGCAAAATCGTTAGCGGCTTTGGTTTGCTGCCCTTCCACAACTGAGCCGTTGGTCAGATCGGAGTGGATATAGCGGCCGGTAAGCCCCAGCGAAAAGTTATCACCAAATTTGCGGGCGTAGCTTACATCCAGCGAAAACTCGTTGGGTTTAAACACCCCCAACGGGTTTTGATGAATGTCGTATAACTCGATACTGCCCATATTGAAGTAACGCAAGGAAGCTCCTATCGAACCTCGCTCATCCAGCTTACCAGCAAAACTCAAATAGGCCAGGTATACATCGGGCACGATATTGCGCAGCCAAGGGTCGTATGAAACCGCCATATTGCTGCTGTTTTCAAGATAGGCCAGTTTGGCAGGATTCCAATACGTAGCGTTAACATCGGGCGAGATCGCGGCACCGGCGTCCCCCATTGCCCCGGAACGCGAATCAGGCGAAATGGTCAGAAACGGAACCGCGGTAGTAATGGCACTTGTACTGCTGCCATTGGTATTAGTGCCGGCTCCAGCGGTTTGCGCCACGGCGTTTACACAAAAGCCACAGCTTAGGCCATATATAAGCGTTTGTGTAAAAAGTTTGAATTTCTTCATCGCTGTAAGATAGTTTTTTTTACAATGCTGATAACAACGAAAAAGACAAATGTTTAAATATTTTCATACTCTACCATCGCTTAAACGTTATTTAGTTAAAAAAAATGCGCTGGGGTATAACTAAGTACAAAATTTTTCGTTAGAGGGGAAACAAGTTGTTAAAAAAACAATTACAATTGGGCTAATAGCTGTATATTAGTGCTACCAATTGATTTACCCTTTGGTTATTTGATGTTAGTGTGATGAAAAGAATTTTTACCAGATCTGTTTTGCCTTTAGTGATAGTGGGCTTGGCGTTGGGCAGTTGTAAACAAGCGCAAAAGTCGCAGAAAACAGGCATGAAATACAACGACCGAACCAATGGCGGCTTCCAGGTGTTCAAAAAAAAGCATCCGGCACCGGGTCCTGGTTTAATACCTATTGAAGGTGGTACCTTTGTAATGGGCGGATCGTTAGATCAGGATGTGCAATTTGACTATACCTTTGCACGGTCACGCGTACCCATTTCGTCCTTCTATATGGACGAAACCGAAGTTTCGAACAACGACTGGCTGGAATACCTGCACTGGCTGGCCATCAACTTCCCCACCGACAGGGAATTATACTACAACGCGCTGCCCGATACGCTGGTATGGCGTAGCGCGCTTTCGGCAAACGAGCCTTATGTAAACAACTATCTGCGTCACCCTTCATTCCAGGATTACCCGGTAGTTGGTGTAAGCTGGGAACAGGCAAACGATTATTGCGTTTGGCGTACCGATCGCATGAACGAAAACATTTTGCGTGAAACCGGCAGGTTGGCTGATTGGAAAACTGCATCAAACGATGGTAAAAAAGTTCCGCAATTGAAAAAGGGCGAGCCATTTAACACCGAAATATATCTGAACGGCCAAAACAAAGGCAACGGTATCGACGGTAAAAACATGATGCCTAACTTAAGCCCTAATGCAAAAGTGGGCGCTAATGGTAAAGCTACCCGCCCGGTTCGTTTAGAGGATGGTATTATTACCCAGGAGGGCTACCGCTTACCAACAGAGGCTGAGTGGGAATACGCCGCGCTTGGTTTAGTAGGCAATACCGAAAACGAAAACATCAGCGAAGGCAAAATGTACCCATGGAACGGCATGGGCGTACGTTCGCCCAAAAGCGGCACACGCGGCCTGATATTAGCCAACTTTAAACGTGGCAAAGGCGATTATATGGGTGTAGCCGGATCATTGAACGACAAGGCCGATATTACCGCGCCTGTACGCTCGTACCTACCTAACGACTTTGGTTTATACAATATGGCTGGTAACGTAAACGAATGGACCTCGGACACTTACCGCCAGTTATCATACGAAGATTTTGAGGGCCTTAACCCTTACCGCGGTAACCAGTTCACCGAAAAACGTATGGCTGATGCATCAAAAGGTGTGTTAGCTAAAGATAAATATGGCCGCGCGATACACGATCCTGCAAAGACTGATAAAAAGCTGAGCTATGCCGATTACCTGGCATCGCAAACAGCAGGAGCTAACCCAACAACAAATAATGCCAATACCGGGACAAATGCCGCAGCCAAAACTCCGGCTGGTGCTCCGGCAGGGAATAAATATGCACCAAGTACCTCGCTTGAAGGTAAGCCTTATACACCAGATGAGCGCGGTTATAACGATACCGTAAATACAGTGTTATATGGTCGTACAACACTGATTAACGACCGCTCGAAGGTATACAAAGGCGGCTCATGGAACGATATGGCCTACTGGCTGAACCCCTCAACCCGCCGTTTTATGGATCAGGCTGATGCAAGCGCCGATATAGGTTTTCGCTGCGCGATGACCAACATTGGGCCTGCCGAGATCTTCCCGGCCGGCAAATCACACTTCCCGGTTAAAAAACCAAAAGACTTTAAGCCGCATTAATTTTGAGCACAGAAATAAAAAGCCCCTTGCAGTTTGCAAGGGGCTTTTTATTTGGTTAATGATTGCTATAAGAAGCTCCTCCGGAGCTAACAATTTCGTACTATGATTGGCTACAAACAGGTAGCCCCCCGGGACTCGCAAAAAAGTAAAAACTCTGGAGGAGTTACGTGTTTATAGATATCCAACCAATAGGTTTTTTACTCCGGCAGGAGTACCCTTAACCAAGCGAATGATATTTACTATTTCAAGAAGCTACGCCGCTCTGTCTGATCGTAAAAACCGCCGGATACGTTTTTCTTTACCGCATCCTCTTCAAAAAAAGCAGCCGGAAAACCCAGCTCAAACGCGCTGATATCATTTAGCCTTTGCATATATTCAGGGCTTAATATTACATCGATGCATTTCAGGTTTTGCTGTACCTGTGCATGACTGGTTGCGCCGACAATGGGTATACAGCTCACACTTTGCTGCATCAGCCATTTTAAAGCTACGCTGGATGCGTCAACGCCTAACTCATCGGCTATAGCCATTACCTCTTTGGTTATTCTTACACTTCGCTCGTTAAGGCGATTACTATTTTCTTTGATACGGCCTTTTTCGCCACGCAGGTATTTACCCGATAATGCTCCACCCGCAAGTGGTGCCCAGGGTAAAACCGTCATATTATAGTGCTCGGCCATAGGTATCAGCTCGCGCTCTACAGTACGTTGTATCAGGCTGTATTCAATCTGCAGCCCTATAAACTGGCTCCAGCCCATCAGTTCGGCTAAGGTGTTTGCTTTGGATATAACCCATGCCGGTGTATCGCTGATACCAATGTATTGTACCTTACCCTGTCGTACCAAATCATCCAGCCCTCGCATCACTTCATCAACAGGTGTCAGGTTATCCCAGATGTGCAAATAAAGCAGGTCGATATAATCGGTATTCAGGCGTTTCAAACTCGCCTCAACTGAGGCCATCATGTTTTTGCGGTTATTACCGCTCGCATTAGGATGCACCTGGTTTTCGAACAAACTATATTTAGTAGCAACTACATATCTTTCGCGATCAGCCGCTATAAACTCGCCTAAAAAGCGTTCACTTGTGCCACGGGTATAAATGTTGGCAGTATCCAAAAAATTGCCGCCTGCATCAACATAGGTATTAAAAACCTGTTTGCTTACTTCCTTATCAGCGCCCCATCCATTCTCAGTACCAAAACCCATAGTGCCTAAGCACAATTCAGACACTTTTAAACCCGAGCGTCCTAATAATTTGTATTTCATTTTTTATCCTTATCGTCCAATAAATCATCTTTAGCTTTCTTTGCCGCTTCTTTGGGTGTATCACTTTTTTTGGCTACACGCTCAACCAAAACCTCTTGATATTCGGTGGCATCACCTAGTAATAATCCCCAGGGTTTCAGATCAGTTACCCGGTCGAAAACTATTTTTACGATAGCCAGTACCGGGATTGCCAAAAACATACCGCTTATCCCCCAAAGCATCTCGCCTACTATAACACCTAGTACAACCACTAACGCATTCAATTTAACTTTCGAGCCAACTATGCGTGGCATAATGATATTGCTGTCTATAAGATGTACAGCAATAATACTCAAAACTACCTCTAGAGCTTTACCTGGGTCTAAAGTGCCCAGGGCAAACAACCCGCTTATGGCCGTGGCCGAAAATATCCCTACATAAGGTATCAGATTAAATATAGCGGTTAGCATGGCGAGCAACAAAGCATACTTAATTCCTATAAAACTCAGTAAACCAAATACCAAAGCGAACACGCAAAGCATCTCTAAAAACAAGCCGGAGATGTACTTTTTCATGATGAACTGGATCTGCTCGGCCACATCAAAAACCAGCACCTCGCGATCATCACTAAAAACTTTTAGTAAAAAACTGATGAGCACTTTACGGTAAAACAAGATAAAAAAGGTATCGATAAAAATAAACACCAGGAATAATACTATCGAGGTAACACCAATAAGAGTGGTTCCAATAACGGGCGCGGCCTGCGCGTTTATTTGCTTACTTAATGCCAGCATCTGCGCATTCCATTGAAAATGGAATTTATTTACCGTCCAACGATGCAACTGATCTATTGAATGCGATATCTGTGCACGTATTTGTGGCCAGTCATCGCTTATGCTACCTGCCTGCACAGCCAGTAAATAAATGATCAATGCTACAAAAGCAGTAAATAAAATTACGGAAAGCATAGCTGCCACGCCACGTGGCAAGCGGCATTTATGCTCTAAAAATCGCGATACCGGCAGCAAAAGCATGGCAAACAGAAACGAAAACACCAGCGGCGCCAAAACATCCTTACCCAAAACAGATATATAGCCCAGGCTAATCAGGATGATAAGTACCGAGGCTACCTTAGCATAATGTGGTAAAGCGTTAGTTCTCATGTATAAGGTTGATGATATCGAGCATGAATATACTGATTTTTACGATGGCATGTGTTTGCTAACAAATGTTAAAGCCTAATCGTTTGTGTTAAATGGCAAAATAAGGCTAATTTTATGCTTCAATAATATGGATATTTTTGATTACAGGGCCGCGCTGAAAAACATACCGCATAAACCGGGTGTGTACCAATACTGGAACGCCGAAAACGAACTTATTTACATCGGTAAGGCTAAGGATCTGCGCAACCGGGTTACTTCGTATTTTAACAAGGACCTTAATGTAAATGCCAAAACCAAGGTCCTGGTATCCAAAATCCGCAAGATCACCTTCACCATTGTGGATACCGAGGTTGATGCCTGGCTGCTCGAAAACAGTCTGATTAAAAAGCACCAGCCACGCTACAACGTAATGTTGAAGGATGATAAAACCTATCCCTGGATCATTATCAAAAACGAAAACTTCCCGCGCATTTTCTGGACAAGGAAGATCATTCGCGACGGCTCGAAATACCTGGGCCCTTATGCCTCGGTAAGTATGATGCATGCCATCTTAGGTGTCATCCGCGAAACCTATCCGCTGCGTACCTGCAACCTGCAGCTTACCCGTCAAAACATTGATGCAGGTAAGTTTAAAGTGTGCCTGGAATATCAGTTGGGTAACTGCAAGGGGCCTTGTCAAAACTACCAAACCGAAGAGGATTATCTGAACAGCATCGAAGAGATCAAGGATATATTGAACGGCAAGATAGGCTCGGTCATCCGCTCGTTAAAGGCCGAAATGGATAACGCGGCCATGAACATGAACTTCGAACTGGCACATCGTTTAAAACACAAATACGATCTGCTGGAGAACTACCAAAGCAAATCAACAGTAGTTAACTCCTCCATTACCGATGTGGATGTTTTCAGCATCGCGTCCGAAGAAAAGTATGCCTTCGTAAACTTTTTGAAAGTAATGAACGGAACCATCATCCAAACCCAAACCATCGAGCTGAAGAAACGGTTAGATGAGTCGGACGAGGAACTGTTGACCATCGCCATCACCGAATTCAGAAGCCGGTATAACAGCCATGCTAAAGAGATCATTGTACCTTTTGATATCGAGCTGGATGATAGCAATATTAAATTCACTGTACCTAAACTTGGCGAGAAGAAAAAGCTGCTCGATCTGTCGCAAAAGAACGTTACCTTTTTTAAGCGCGATAAGATGGAACAATACGAAAGGTTGAATCCTGAGATACGATCGGAACGGTTGCTGACGCAAATGATGAAAGATTTGCGGATGAACCAACTACCGCGGCATATCGAGTGTTTCGATAACTCTAACTTCCAGGGCAAATACCCGGTATCGGCTATCGTGGTATTTAAAGATGCCAAACCGTCTAAAAAGGATTACCGGCATTTTAACGTAAAAACAGTGGAAGGCCCGAATGACTTTGCCACAATGGAAGAGGCCGTACACCGGCGTTACAGGCGCATGCTGGATGAAGGTACTGAACTGCCACAGCTGATCATTATCGACGGCGGCAAGGGGCAATTATCGGCCGCGCTAAAAAGCCTGAAGTTACTTGGCATTGAAAAACAGGTAACTGTTATCGGCATTGCTAAACGACTGGAAGAACTTTATTATCCCGGCGACCAATACCCGCTATACCTCGACAAAAAATCGGAAACATTGAAAGTAATACAGCAACTGCGCGACGAAGCGCACCGATTCGGCATTACCTTCCATCGTAAAAAGCGCGATAAGGGCACTTTGGCTACCGAGTTGGAGTTAATAGAGGGTATTGGCAAAACCTCGGCCGAAAAATTGCTAAAGTACTTTAAATCGGTTAAAAAGATCAAACTGGCCACCACCGAAGAGTTACAGGAAGTAGTGAACCTGAAACAAGCCAAAGCCATCACTGATTACTTCGGTCAACAAAAAACCCCGGATGAATGATCAACCGGGGTTTTTGTTTTTAAATACCTTGTATTAGTACTGCCATAAATTAAGTTCCCAATCCATCAGCTCTTTTTTGAGGCGCTCGCCCTCATGCAACTGGTCGATACCTACCATATAGTCCTTAATACGCTCGTCCTTTTCATTGGATACTTTAACGATATAGCTTGTAAATATCCGTTTTAAAAAAGCCTGATCATAACTGATGCTGGCTGCATCGTTATGACGCATAATGATCTCTTTAGTAGCCAGTATCTTCCGCGCTTCCGGAAAATAGATCCAGAAAGCCGGTTGATAATCCAACAATACACCGGCAGCCTTTGGGCGTACCAACGGTGCGATACCAATAATACGTGGCTCCAAAACCGAGCGTTGTTTATCAAACAACCAATCTTCTTTTATGCGGAACCTCAGGATACTATCTGGGTTAAAATCATTGGCAACACGTACCGCGGCGGTATCATTACCATTTTTATCAAACTTATGTACAACAGTACTATCCACCAGTTTTGATTTGGCTTGTGACGCGGTTAGCGGCGTATAAAATTCGTCGCCGTTAGGGTCGCCTTTTGCCGGATTTGGAGATGCATCATAAGCGGTCAGTTCGCCGGCATTAACGGCATCCATCAGTACATCAATCAGCCTGGCCTTGGGTGATACCATGTATTGGTTCATCCTCTCGCGCAGGTCAATCTCGCGCCATATCCTTTTCGAAAAAACTACATCGGCTTCGCGTAAGGCTGCGTAAGGGGTAGGCTTAGCCGTGCGGATGGCATTCTTTATATAATAACCATCCAGCGGCCGTTCGAAATTTGCGGGTACGCCCTTTTTCCCTGTGTCAGCCAGTTGTACCTGGGTAACCTTAGGATAGTTTGTGCTGTTTTTTGATGAGTCGGGTTTAGCTTTTACTTGTTGCTTTGCAGCAGGCTTTTTTGTTTTCGACGCTGTTGTTGTTTTCTTCTTAGCCGGCGTTTTTTTCTGGGCATAGGTTACCATGCCTAAAAAGCTTAACAAAACAACAAGTAAAAGTCCCCTCTTCATAAAATCTGTACTTTATTAAAAATTAGTTCGCTGTTAACAATATCGGACCCAGTGCCCTTGGGGTACCGTCCGGACCAACAGCGGTAATGTCATCAAAGAAAACCCTGGTACCCGGGCCAACGCCCGCCATAGCTGCTTTCATTTGCGCGTTTAGTTCAGAACCGCTGCCTTTTATTATTAACGCATCCTGACGTGGTTTTTGTATAATTAATGTAAAATGTGTTACATTAAATTTCGCCTCGAACTCAAAATTATCCAGGTGAGCAAAAACCCTGTCTTGTGCACGCAGGTTAACGGCGCTTGTAGTACCGCTGTTTTTACCGGCAAACTGTGCAACCGGGTCAGGAATACGTTTTACACGGAATTCAGAAGTGCCTAAAACGATTGATTTTCCTTTTTCAATTTCGCCTGTAATGGTTACTCTGGTTGTACCCGGAGAGCTTACACGGGCCTCATAGTGCCCTTTGGCACCTGCAGGGCTTAATGAACCGCTCGACATAGACACATGTAGGGCATCCTGTGATATACCTGGCGCTGAAACCGATAATGGATTAGCCACACCAATGTATAATACGTTCATCTTTTCAGGTGATACAACTGCCGATGGCCTTGCTACGGTATAAGTTTGTTCAGGCAACTGGTAAGTTTTTATCTTACCGTCGGTTCCCCTAACGTTGATAGTGCCTTTGTAGTGTTTTACACCTTCGCTTGTTGCGGTTACGGTATAAGTACCTTTGCCACCACTTGCCTGGATTCGGCTACCGTCGATCTCGATGTCGGGGTTAGATTTCGAATCATAAGCTGTTAAAAATATATCAGCCTTGTACTGTTGTCCCTGGATAATATAGCTCGAAGGTGCTACGGCTACGGCGGCAAACTGGTCGAGCGTTACAACAGCTTGTTCCATTTTGCTCAGGATCTTTTTCTGAACCTGTGCTTCGTCATTCTTGATGTCCGATTGGATCTTGATGAAAGTAGTCATCTCAGCGCCCATTGGCACACCATCGCCAAAGTAAGTTTGTTCCCATGATTTACCGTGTTTAGGATCCTGGGCATCTAAAGCAAAGGTTATGGTTCCGCGATCTTTCGGATCAAGCAATGCTTCCAGTTGCTGACGCGTATCGTTGATCTTTTGTTTCAACTCTTTACCTTTTCCGCTTTCGATCATCAGGCGATTACCTTCGTCAACGTTCTCACGTCCTTCGTAATCAGTACCTTCCGAGTTCATGCCACCAGTACGCTGGATCAGGGTTTTTTTCAAGTCTTCAACATAAGTATTTAATTGCTCGGCAACAGCAGTAGCTTTTTCGGCCTGTGCCAGGATTGGCTTTGCGCGTTCAGGGCTTTCTTTAACTTTTTGTTGAAAAGCGGTATAATTTTGATTTATACCGGCTTGAATATTGTTTTTAGATGTAGTGAGACTGTCTCCTATCTTTTTGAATGCATCCAACAAATTTGCCGGCGCTTCCAGGGCAATTAAGCCCAGTAACACCAGGTACAAAATGTTGATCATTCGCTGCCTTGGGGTTTGTTTACCTCCAGCCATATATCAATGTATTTATATTCTATTAAAAATTGGACCGTTAAAATTATGCTTTAGGACCGCTCATGGCCGACAGCATATTACCATACACTGCATTTAAAGAAGCAACGTTTTTAGCTAAACGGCTAACTTCTTCTTTAAATTTCTTCGAATCTTCAGCAGATTCGTTGAAGCCTTGCATAGTAGCACCAAGTGTTTGATAGAATTTATTCATTGATTTTAAATGCGCGCTCGAATCCTGCAGTTCCAGTTCGTACACAGCATTCAGGGCCGACAGGTTTTTAGCTAAGGCCGAAACCTGATCGTGGTAAGTTTTAGTATCAGCGCTTGATGAAGCGAAGTCAGCTAAACCGGCAGACGCTTTGGTGAAAGCAGCGTTCAGGTTATCGTAGCTTGCGCTTGCAGTTTTTAATTTGGTGGTAAACTCCTGAGTCGCGGCGCCTGCGTCGGCAACGTTAGAGATGGTTTTTACTTTGTCGCCAAAGGTTTTTAAACCTTCGCCCAGGCTTGCTACCAATTCAGGACCGATTTTAGCGTCAGCCATCATTTTATCTAACGAAGCAGCAGCGCCAGGTACAACTTTTGGTTGAGCAGCAGCAGTTGGCCCAACGTAATCTTCTCTTAATTCAGGATATACCAAGGTCCAATCCGGATCTTGCGGCTCTTGTTGGAAACCGATTAATAAGAACAATATAGCTTCAGTGCCTAAACCAAGGCAGATAAATATTTCTGAACCCGGATAGTGTTGAATTTTGAACAACAGACCGATGATTACGATTGTTGCGCCCCATGATACGATATTACCAATCCCGTACTTAGATTTTTTTTTGCCAGCCATACTTAAAATAGTTTTAGTAAATGTTTAAATAATTGATTTGATTTTGATTTTGATTTTATTGATTTAAGATCTTAATGTTTGTCGCGGATATCGCGGCCCTCAAAAGCGGTTACACAACGGAAACCGATGTATGCTTTTGCGGTATCCTGATACTCATAAGTGCGGGATGAATTTTGCAAAAACCATCCTACATCCTTCCACGAACCGCCGCGCACCACTTTGCGTTTCATAATTTCAGGATCGGTTGCTTTTGCATTGTATCTGAAGGTTGGCGCCAAATCGCTAACAAATGATGAAGCTGCCGCATCGTAAGCAGATGATGTCCATTCGGCTACGTTGCCGGCCATGTTGTACAGGCCATAGTCATTGGGGAAGTACGAGCGCACTTTAACCGGATAGGTTGAACCATCATCGCTGTAATTACCGCGACCGGGCTTAAAGTTAGCCAGCAAACAGCCTTTGGCATTTTTGATATATGGCCCGCCCCAGGGGTAGTTTGAACCTATCCTGCCGCCACGTGCAGCATATTCAAACTCGGCTTCAGTTGGCAGATCGTACTGCAAACGATCCATTTCGCGGTGTATTTTATGCCTGTAACGTTCGTAGTAACGTGTACGCCATACGGTATAAGCTACAGCCTGGCGCCAGGTAACACCCACTACCGGGTAATCCTGGAAAGATGGATGTGAAAAATAACCCTGGGTCATCGGTTCGTTAGCGGCATAAGTAAAGTTATGCAGCCAAACTAAAGTATCGGGATATACGCTTACCGTATCGTGACGAATGAAATCAGAACGTTTTTTGGTTACGTCGCCCTGATAATCAGAAGCCAAACGCAGATCCATAGCATCATACTTATATTTCAGCATACGCACATCGATCTCATCACGGTCGAAGATACGATCATCGCCCTGGTAAAACATAGTTTGTAGCTTATTAGTATTATTAGGAGCACCTTTTTTGTTAACCCATATCGGATTTTTGGCTACGTAATCCCAATCGATATACCTTTTACCCGATTTCGGCGCTGTAGTACCTTTTGGATGAACATAATATTTATCGTCTTTAAGGTACTGCGTAATGGCTATCGAATCGCGCACCCAGTTAACAAACTGACGGTATTTGCTATTTGAGAGCTCGGTTTCGTCCATAAAAAACGGCGGAATGGTGACTTGCTTATTGTCTTCAACCTGGGCAAAGGTGATGTCTTGGTCAACCGGCCCCATTAAAAAGCTACCGCCAGGTACGTAAACCATACCATACGGAACCGTAGCCCTGAACGCTCGCTGGCGTACGCCGGTAACCTCGCCACGACTGTTTGACCCAGAGCCGCACCCTGCAAAAACATTAACAGCCAGTACAAATACTAAAAAGTAAAAAAATCTCATTTTTCTAAAGTCCCGCTTAAAAAAGCCTAAGCTTCAAGATGATTCGAATATACCAAAAACTTTTTAACCAGTACAAAAATGTTGTAGAGGCGAAAGTTTCATAATTTTCTACTATAACACTAATTAGTTAAAGATATTGTAATATTTAAAAAAAATAGTGATAGCGCGTACCATCTTGCATGGAAACAATTATACGTAAAAAACAAAACAAAGGTTTCCCTTGTTTATCGCATTTTATTTATTTACCTGTTTTACGTACTGTTCGATAGCCATAGTCATTGAAGGGGCAACAGGGGTTGGGGCGGCTATATCGATAATTAAACCAGCCTCAGCCACAGCCTTTTGAGTAGTGGCGCCAAAGGCGGCTATACGTGTATTGTTCTGTTTAAAATCGGGGAAATTTTTATATAGGGATTGTATACTTGAAGGGCTGAAAAACGCGATAATATCATAAAAAACCTCGCGCAGGTCTGATAAATCACTGCACACTGTGCGGAACAATACCGCAGGGGTAAAGTTGTATCCATTCTCCAGCAAGAACTTTTGGGTCTCTTCGGCAGCTACATCCGAGCATGGATACAAGAACTTCTCGCCCGAATGTTTCTTTAATACTTCGGCCAGGTCAGAAGCGGTTTGCTTACCAAAAAATATCTTGCGTTTACGGTATTGGATATACTTTTGCAGGTACAGGGCGATGGTTTCAGACAGGCAGAAGTATTTCATATCGGCCGGAACCTCAAAGCGCATCTCTTCGCAAATACGAAAAAAATGATCGGCGGAGTTACGGCTGGTAAATATCACAGCCGAAAAATCGGCCAGATTGATCCGTTCTTTCCTAAACTCTTTTGCCGAAACACCCTCAACATGGATAAACGACCTAAAGTCGATCTTCAGGCCATTCTTCTTAGCCAGCTCCGCGTAAGGATTCTTATCTGTATCAGGTTTTGGTAAAGTTACCAATATGCTTTTAACCTTTTTCTTTCTGTCTTCCAATTTAGCGATTTATTATCCCTGTAAATTAAATACCCAGTGCCTTTATCAATATTAAAATTGGGCAAATTTCGAGGGCACAAAGATAGATAAATAAATAAAATTTAGGAAACCGAAAGTTAGAAATTATGTTTATTGTGCTGCGCAGATACTGTACAAGAAAAATAAGTGCCATTAAAAGCAGCGAAAATTGCAGTAGCCAGGGTAATAAACTGGCTGACAGCAAGCTAAAACAAATTACGACCGGTAAAAAAATAAAAGCTATATTAAAGTAAGTAAGGTACAAAACGGATACATACTCGCCCACCAGGCGATTGATATCAAACACAAAGGCTATCACCCGCAGTAACAATATCTTAGCCAAAAACAGCGCGATAATAATAACCGAAAGAGTGATAAATAACTGAAAGCCGCTAATCGTATAGGTTAAATTATAGTATTGTATAATCTGATAAAGATACATTCCGACGGTAAGGCCAAACAAGGCAAACAGACAGATAAACGCCCAGGAAGTAAGCACATTATCTTCTTTACTTATTTTACCAAAGGTGCGCTTATCATAAAAGGCAACAATAACGCTATACATATCCTTGCCGATAAACCGGTTGAGGATGCCCGTATAAATAAGCAAACCAAAGATGGTCCAGATTACCCAGGCATTACGCGCCGTGCGCGGGGTGCCAACACCGATATGATGCTTAGGCGTACCGCCTTTAAATAAAAGGCCATCAAAACCATCGTTTTTTAACAGGGTATCGATGTACTGGTTATGGCGGCCGGGATCTGGCGCGCCGATAAATTGCATGGCCAGCGAGTCGGCAACAAACTTTTTGCGGGCCTGGGCAATGCTATCGGTAACATACATCATATGTTGCACCCGCAGGGTATCCTCGTGAGTACGTACGGTATCCGCCTGGGCCAAACAGTGTATCGCAGTGCCAAACACCGCGATAAAAAGCAGCAATAAACTACGTATATAAATTTTTAGCCCCATAGGTTGGCTGCAAAGTTATGCCAAATATGCATAACCTGTGCTTTACCGGCAATTATAAAACCTACGCTTTTTTTTGAACTTTATCGATAATAAGTATCAGTGCGTAAAAACTAGCCGCTCAGGATATAATAAGGTGCCAGATTTTGAGCCTGGCACCTTTTATCCGTCAATTTTTAGTTAGATACTAAAGTTGTAACGCTTGAAGGTGTAAGGTTAATACCAAAAGTGCTGCCGGTAATAGTAAAACTATTATGGGCCAGGCTGGAAGAGCTATTGGTATAATACCTGTCGAAACCGGCGGGCGAAATACCTGATAAGCTGAAAGGCTGGTAAGTTGTCGCGCTGTTTTGATTAACAATTACAACAATTAGCTTGGTACCGCTTTTGTAAGCCGTAACATAAACTCCGGTTGAAGGGTTAGCGGTACATGATATCTTGCTATATCCCGGGCGTACATACCTGGCATATTGCGCCATTACATAGCCTAATTTTGTGATATTACTGCTTTCGTCGATCGGGCCGTAACTGCGGCGAATGTACCACCAGGTGTAGGCCACCCAGCCCGCGGTCATACAGTCGTGTATCTCTTTGGCGGCCACCATCGCGTTGCTCCAATCATCGCCGCTTACGCCCGAGTTGGTATAGTGTTCCGTCATCCATACTGATTTACCGATACTGCCCAAGTTATAAGGAGTTTTGCCATAAATGTGCCCGCATACAAAACTGGTATTAGCTTTTGCTGTGGCATTGCTTAAATAAGTGTTAATAAATGTTTGATCCATGTTAAACGGCTCGGGCGCCATAATTGGCGCGCCGCAGTTGGTGCCTTGTGCGGCCACAAAGTTTGCAACCTCGGTAGCTGTAGCTTCCATCCATCCCGAACCTGAATAATTAGGCTCGTTAAACGGACTGATAGCTGTAACCCCACCTACCGCGGTATTATAAGAACTTAAATAACTGGCATAAGCCGCGTATGATGAAGTATTCAAATGCACCCCGGTCATCATGCTGGATGGCGCGTTCCAGGCTGTTGCGATAACTTTGGCTCCATAACTTTTTGCAGCGTCGATGGTTGGTTTTTCGGCAGCGAAACTTCCGGTACCGGTGCTTGGCACCATCACCCGCAGTATACTCATGCCGATACCGCTGCTACTCGAAAAGGCTTCTGTTCTTTGCGTCGCTGTCAAATCCGCTTCCCAGGCCAGGATGCTTGCCCCGCCAAAGCCCTGAATGGTTTGCTGAACGGTTGAGGCATCAATGGCGGCTGTTCCGGTTGAATTGACGCTTAATTGCGGTGATTGACTGGTTTGCTGCGAATTTGCGGATGTTGTGTTTTCGGCAATCTTGCTTTTAGTACAGCCGGCAAAAAGCGCGGCCACTACTAATACTTGAATTAGTTTTGTTTTCATAAAATAATGTGAATAATTGGTTAATTGGCTCACAAAGACCTGTTCTTTGAGTATGGTAAAACTATCATTACCATATTGTTACCAATGCCACAAATCGATTAAAGAATATCAGCAATGTTTAAAAAAGCCTGGCGGATTATTCAATGCCACGACACTGAAATATTGTTATTTTTGCCATTCATGGCCGGTATCTATATCCATATCCCTTTTTGTAAGCAAGCGTGCTATTACTGCGATTTTCATTTCAGCACATCACTGAAGTATAAGGACGATATGATGACTGCGCTGTTAAAAGAGATAATGCTGCAAAAAGGATATCTGGACGGCGAAACCATAGAAACGATCTATTTCGGAGGCGGGACGCCATCTTTATTGAAAGCCGAAGAGATCAATTTACTGATAGACCGCATTGGGCAATATCACGTCATTTCATCGAATGCAGAAATAACACTTGAAGCCAACCCCGACGACCTGGATACGGAAAAAGTAAAGCAACTACGGCAAACCATCATTAACCGTTTCAGCATCGGTATACAATCATTTTTTGATGAGGATTTGCTGTGGATGAACCGCGCGCACCGCAGCCGTGAGGCCGAGGCATCGGTAAAGCGGGTGCAGGATGCCGGTTTTGAGAATATCACTGCCGACCTGATTTACGGCTACCCGCTACTCACCGACCAGAAATGGAAACACAACCTGCAGCAGATATTTGACTTAAATATTCCGCATATCTCAGCCTACTCGATGACGGTTGAGCCGCAAACCGCGTTGGATTCATTCATCAAAAAAAAGGTTTATCCGCCTATGAATGAGATGCAAAGCGCCGAGCAATTCATCGTGCTGATGGAGCAAATGCAGCAGCATGGCTACGAGCAGTACGAGATATCCAATTACTGCATACCGGGCAATTACTCGCGGCATAACTCCAACTACTGGAAGGGTATAAAATATCTGGGCATCGGCCCATCGGCGCACTCGTTTAACGGCGAAGCAAGGCAATGGAACATCGCCAATAACGCCAGATACATTCAGTCGTTAACCACGGATAAAATACCCGCCGAATGGGAGGAACTGACCGAAGCCGACCGCCTGAACGAGTACATCATGACTTCGTTGCGCACCATCTGGGGGCTTGATCTTACTAAGCTGGAAAGTATCCGCAAAGGCGCGGCTGACGAATTGAAGCAAGATGCCGAAGAGCCCTTTTACAACAACTGGATAACACAAAAAGATAACATTATCACCCTCACCAATGATGGAAAATTGTATGCCGATAAGATCGCGTCCGATCTGTTTTTTTAAGCGGCCCGATATCCGGGTCAATGCATTTTATTGATTTTTTATTCATTATAAATAACTGATAAACAATAATTTATCAACTATTTTCATTTTCTTAAAAACCGCGCACCATGTTACTGCCGTAACTTCTATCAAATAAAATTATGAATGCTCCGCGAGTTTGAATAAAACAGAAAAACTAACAAGCGGGCCCTGCAGGCAAGTTCATCTTTACCAATCAAAAAAACATTTAAAAAAAGGAAAATGAAAAAGTTATTTTTTGCAGTAATTGCATTAGCAGCCCTTGCAGTGGCACCAAACACTTACGCCCAAACCAAAATGGTTGGCGGCGCGGCCATGTACCCAACTAAAGACATTATCGACAATGCCGTTAACTCGAAGGATCATACCACACTGGTGGCCGCTGTTAAAGCAGCAGGCCTGGTTGAAACATTAAAAGGCGAAGGGCCATTCACCGTATTTGCACCAACTAATGAGGCTTTTGATAAATTGCCGGCCGGCACCGTATCAACTTTGCTGAAACCCGAAAACAAAGCCATGCTGACCAAAATTTTAACCTACCACGTTGTTGCCGGCCGTTGGAGCGCCGCGCAGCTGATGGCTAAAATTAAAGCAGGTGGTGGCAAAGCCGAATTAAAAACCGTTAGCGGTGGCGATCTGTGGGCCATGGCCGATGGTAAAAAGATTTACCTGGTAGATGAAAAAGGCGGTAAAAGCTGGGTAACCATTGCCGATGTGAACCAGAAGAATGGCGTAATACATGTAGTAAACACCGTATTGATGCCGAAGTAATTGATAACACCAACTATGTTAGGGGGAAGCCCGGCGCGCAAGCTGCCGGGCTTTTTATTTTTACTTTGTAACATTACATGCATACAATGCGCGTTTCTAAAACGTTATCTTTGCTGCACCTTGTAAAACAGCCGCATAATGAGTTTTAATCTTTCGCCGATAGATACCGTTGATACGATCAGTCCTGAAGATTTTAAGAAGAATTATTTAAACGCCCGCCGCCCGCTGATCATTAAAGGCCTCACTAAAAGCTGGCCCGCCCGTGAAAAGTGGACGCCCGAATATTTAAAGCAGGTTGTTGGCGATAAAGTGGTGCCTTTGTATGATAACTCCAAAGCCGATCCATCCAAACCGATAAACGCTTCAGCCGCCGAAATGCCTTTTGCTGATTATATGGATCTGATCCGGTCGCAACCTACCGAGTTGCGTATTTTCTTTTTCAATATATTTAAGCAGGCGCCGCAACTGGTAAACGATATTATATTACCCAAAGACCTGATGGGCGGCTTTTTAGAAAGTATGCCTGCCATGTTCTTCGGCGGATCAAACTCGGTAACCTTCCTGCATTATGATATCGACCTGCCGCATATCTTTCATACCCATTTTGGCGGACGTAAACATGTTATTTTGTTTGAGAACAAATGGAAACGCCGCTTATATTGTATCCCCAACGCTACCTATGCTTTAGAGGATTATGATGTACTGAACCCGGATACCCAAAAGTTCCCTGCATTAGAAGGCGTTGAAGGCATTGAGGCCTTTTTAGAACATGGCGATACCTTGTTTATGCCTACCGGTTACTGGCATTGGATGAAATACCTGGATGGTTCGTACTCGCTGAGTTTGCGTGCCTGGGATGCTTCGATAACCCGTAAAGCGGCAAGCCTGTATAACCTGGCTGTTAAAGGCGGTGTTGATAGCGTTTTGAAAATGACTTTTAAAGCGAAATACGCTAACTACCGCGAAAAACTGGCCGTTAAATGGGCCGAAAGAGAACTACGGGCCGGGAAACCTTTTTAAGCAGTTCTTCAATTCGATTTTCATTTTTTATCTCCTGATATTCAAAACGTTATTTAGTTTTCAATATCAATCTCTTATTTTTGATAGTAATTACATCAGGCAAAATACGTCCTTGGGCAGAGCTTTAAAAACATAAGACAAGATGATACAGCCGCCAGAACTGAAGCTTATTCTGCCGATGGAAGTCGGCGGTAAACATCGGGCCAACACCACTAAAGTATGGCAGATTTTGCAGGCTGCTCATCACGGTGATCTGGAAAAAGTTAAACAGTTGTCAGCAGACAACCCCGGCTTGATCTATGGCCAGTATAATTACGCTCCGCCTATACATTTTGCAGTTCGCGAAGGACATGTTGCATTGGTGAAGTATCTGCTTGAGCAAGGCGCGCACGACCCTGATTACAGGTTCTACCCTTTCCAGGAAAGCCTGCAAACCATAGCGCTTGATCGTGGGTACAATCAGATCGCTATCTTACTGGATAATTACGCAGCCAATGGCGATGTGCAATATCGCGGCGATAACGGGCAGATATTTTATGAACGATCGGCATTACAGCAGGAATTTGAAAGCGCGGTAGGACAAAACCGGCTTGATAAGGTAAAGCAAATATTGCAGGATCACCCGGATTTTGCGTTGGACAATACTTACTGTTGGAGCGAAGGCATTTTGCTCTTCCCTGTTAAAAAAGGCTATTACCCAATGGCGGAATTATTGCTTGAATATGGCGCTACCGTGCCAAAGCTGCTCAAATGGGCACAATTCTATTATTTTGAGACCTATGCACACGCCGAATGGATAATGGCACATGGTATGGATGCCAACACCCAAAGCTGGCAGCATGTTACCCTATTGCATGATATGGCACAGAAAGGGTACATAGATAAAGCAAAATTACTGTTGCATTATGGCGCCGAGGTGAATACAATTGATGAAGCCTATCAATCCACGCCGCTGGGCCTGGCAGCGCGCTGGGGACATGCGGATATGGTGAAACTTTTGCTGGACCATGGCGCCGATGCAAAAAAAGCAGGAGCAGAATGGGCTACGCCGCTAGCCTGGGCCAAATCCAAAGGGCATGATCAGATTCTTCGTTTGTTGACTTAGCTTTTAAAACGGCCAGTCAAGCGTGGACGCTAACATTTAAGCTTGTTCAAGCGTCTTCGCTTGAACAAGCGGAGGAAGAAAATGTCATATCTCATATCTAACTCGTATGATCACAAACGATAACCCAGTGCCCCCCGATCTTTTTAAACCACAGAGTAAAATATCCGCCAACATCGCCTTTTTCGCGTTTAAGGTGCCAGCCTCCTAAAACAAAGGCATTGGTTTTATCCAGGACATCAACTTTAGTGATAGTGAAAGTAAGCTGCCCCATGGTAGCTTTATCGGGGTAGTTTTTTTTATAATGATCGAGCGTGGTTTGCCAACCATAAGCAGGGGCGGTTTTACTGACAAATAGCAACGAGTCCGAATACCAGTAGCCTTGCATAAACGCGTCTACATCACCGCGGTTCCAGGCCAGTTGTTGCGTTTGTAATACTTTAAGGATGGCTTGTTTGCTCTGCGCGAAACAGAAGCAAGAAACAAGAAGCAGGAAGCAAGAGAGTAAAAAATTCTTCATGTTATAAAATTAAGCAAAAAGCTTCAAGCCTCATGCTTTTGGTTTCCTTGCTCAAAACCCACAGGCATAGTCAACAATTGTATAAAACTTTTTTCGGCAAATACGGCCTTGTAAAACATTTACAACGCTTAAACCTTATAGCTTTGTAGCAAACCCTATATCATTCAACCTTATGAACAAACAAGTGCTCTGTTTTGGAGAAGTACTCTGGGATACTTTCGGCGATGAACAAAAACCAGGTGGCGCGCCCATGAATGTAGCCATGCATTTAATGAAACAAGGCGTAAACACATCGTTGTTAAGTCGGCTGGGAAATGATGATGCCGGCCACGAGTTGAGCGAGTTTCTCAAACTACACAAATTGAACTCGGGGTTAATTCAAACTGATGAAAAATTACCTACCTGTAAAGTGGGTGTAAAGCTCGACGCCCAGGGCCAGGCCACTTATGAGATACCCAAACCGGTTTCGTGGGATTGTATACAAAACAACGAAACGCTCGAAGAACGGGTAAAACATATATCGGTTATTGTTTTTGGCAGCCTGGCCTGCCGCTGCAAAACCAGCAGAAATACACTTTTAGATTTGTTTGAAAACAAAATGCTGAAAGTGTTCGATGTGAATCTGAGGCATCCGCATTATGAGCAATCGACTATACAAACACTCGCCGCGGTGGCCGATGTAATCAAAATGAACGAGGAAGAGGCTAATCTGCTGATCGGCAATTACGATGAGCCTTTAAAAAACAAGATACTTGAGTTTCAGCGTAAGTTTCATAGCCAAACCATTTGTGTTACCCGCGGCGAAAATGGCGCCATTGTTTGGCATGATGAGAAATTTTACGAGCACCCCGGCTTTAATGTTGAAGTTGTAGATACCGTTGGCGCCGGCGATGCCTTTTTAGCCACTTTTATTGCCGGGTTATTGCAAAAACAACCAATAGAACAACTGCTTGAGCGGGCCTGCGCGGTGGGCGCTTATGTAACCACACAACGTGGCGCTAACCCCAATTACGACGAGGCATGCATTACCGATATCATAAAAAGTATGCAGATAGTGGCTTAGAAGGTTGTGCTCTGCTATAAATCTGTATCTTTGCACGTTGTGCTGAGGAAAATTACTGCATATGGTTTAGCGTGCTATTTCTTACTGGGAAGTATGCTTTTGCCGTTGGGCGATTTTTCGCTGATGAGAGACCTGCCGCAGATGTATCATACTTACCAAAAATTGGCACAGGAGCAGGATATTATTGATTTTGTAGGCGATTACCTTTTAAATGGCAAAACACTTTTTGGCCATAACAGGCACGATACGCCCGAATCATCGCAAACAAGTGTGCAGTTTCAGCATGCCGCCAGTTTTTGCAGCATCGTTGCGCCGCAGGTGCAGCTTAAACAGGTAGTTTTTATCGAGCAACCTGTTAAGCACATACAAACCAATCTTCCGGTTAATACGTCCGATTTTCACCCCGAACTTTTCAGGCCTCCGTTAGCCGTTTAAACAAAAGTATATTAACGCTTCGCGTTTGGCGAGGCATTTTTGTTTAACACGGGCATCTTTCATATAGCCCTCTATTGCTATTTACATCATGAAATATTATTTATTGCTGGCGGCTGTTATAGCTTGCCATATAGCCTGCGCACAAAACAAATTGCGGGCCATTATTAAAGATGATAAAACCAAACAGCCCCTACCCGGCGCTACCGTTTATATTGCTGATCTGAAAAAAGGCGCTACTGCCGATACTGCTGGTAAGGTTGAGTTACCCAATATCCCCAACGGGAAATATGAAGTTAAATTTAGTTTCATCAGCTATTTTGGCCAGGATAAAACGTTAAGCTTCCCGCTGAAAAACCCGGACCAGGTGCTGGAGTTATACCTGGAACCGCAGTCGGGCGAACTAACCGAAATAATGATACAAACCACACGTACCAACCAAAACCTGACGGATATACCTACCCGGATAGAGGCGCTGCCACAGGAAGAAATGGATGAAAAAGGCACCATGCGCCCGGGAGACATTAAAATGCTGCTGGGCGAAAGCACGGGTATCAACGTGCAGCAAACCTCTGCAGTGAGCGGTACGGCCAATTTCAGAATACAGGGTTTGGATAGTCGCTACACCCAGTTATTGCAAGACGGTATGCCGTTGTACCAGGGTTTTTCGGGTGGATTAAGCCTGATGCAGGTATCGCCATTAAACCTGAAACAGGTGGAATTTATCAAAGGCTCGGCCTCAACCCTGTATGGCGGCGGCGCTATCGCAGGCCTGGTAAACCTGATCAGCAAAACACCCGAGGCGCATCCCGAGCTTACTTTTTTACTCAATCAAAACAGCGCTAAAGGATTGGATGTAAGCGGTTATTACGCCGAGAAAAGTAAGCATATCGGTACTACCATTTTTACTTCGTACAACTATAATGGTGCATACACCCCTTCAAACACTGATTTTACGGCTGTGCCCCAAACCAACAGGTTCAGTATTAACCCGAAAGTGTTTTTGTACCTTGATGACAGGAACAGCGGCTGGGTTGGCGTAAATACCACTTACGAAAACCGTTTTGGCGGCGATAAACAGGTGGTTAACGGCAATACGGATAATGTCCACCAATACTTTGAGCGGAACGAAACTTATCGTTTCTCGACGCAACTATCATTTACACATAAATTAGATTCGGCCAGTCAGTTCAATATTAAAAACACGGTAGGTTATTTTGACCGCCGCCTGGTGCAGCCTGCTTATAGTTTCCGTGGTAAGCAAACTTCGAGCTACAGCGAGGCCAACTATGTTTACAACGGCAAAAAAGCTAACTGGGTTGCAGGGGCCGACTTGTGGACCGATCACCTCGACGCTCCTGCTCCTTTCGCGCTATTAAATTATGACCTGGATACTTATGGTATTTTTGTGCAAAATACTTATCGCCTCACCAAATGGTTTGCGGTAGAGAGCGGCCTGCGGTTGGATGGTAATTCGCCCGCCCCGGCTAATGCGGGTAACGGCTTATTTGTGCTGCCGCACGTTAACGTCCTGTTTAAAATAACCGAGCAGTTGACCAGCCGCATCGGCGGCGGCATAGGTTATAAAATGCCAACTGTTTTTAACGATGATACCGAAGAAAAAGGTTACCAATACCTGCAACCCTTAAATGTGGGTGATACCAATGCCGAAAGATCATACGGCACCAACGGTGATGTTAACTATCGTGCCGTTTTAGGTGATGTGCTGCTGAACGTTAACCAATTGTTTTTTTATACCTGTGTTAACGATCCGGTTCTGCTCAGCAATAATGCCTTTGTAAACGCGCCAGGTTACCTGACCACACAAGGTGTCGAAACCAATATCAAATTACTAATAGATGAGTTGGGCATTTACCTGGGCTATACTTATACCGATGCCAAACAGCATTTTAACGGCAATACTTTCGCGCAAACTTTAACGCCGAAAAATAAGATCAACGCGGATGTGACCTACGAGATCGAAAACAGCTTCCGTGCAGGGATTGAGGGCTATTATACCGGGTCGCAGTTATTGGGCGACGGCACCACCGGTCGTGGTTATTATACATTTGGCTTACTGGTGCAAAAAATGTGGAAGCATTTTGACGTGTTCATCAACGGTGAAAACATTACCGATCAGCGGCAAAGCAAATGGGGCAGCATTTATACCGGCACGATTACCAATCCGGTATTTAAGGATATTTATGCGCCATTGGATGGCGCGGTGTTTAATATTGGTGTAAAGATTAAAGTTTTGTAACACCTATCAGAGAACCTTGCGTTCATTTATAACGAGCGCTTAATGTGGGTTGGCGATTGCATCGCCTCTCGCGTTTTAAACGCGGTTCCATAATTAAGCACTCGTCTGGAGACGAGCGCAAGTTGTAAACCACACGTCACAAAAAAGTAAACACACGGCTTTGTATTGGGTGCTGTGAAACAATTCGTTTAAATTAGTATTCAATTAGGATCGAAAGGATAATATGCGTGGTTTTGGTTTTTCTAAATATATTCCCCAACAGATACCCAAAGGCGGCTTTGAGGAATTACTGAAATTATTTTTAGAGCTGCTTAACTATACCGCCGGTGATGCCGGTGAGGCTTTACAGTGGATGAATGAGCTGGACAAGCAATATAAATTGACCAACGACCAATACGGCATGGGCGATTTTATTGACGAGCTGAAAGCTAAAGGTTACCTGAACGAGGATGGCCAAACCGGCGATTTTAACATTACCGCTAAAACGGAGCAAAGCATCCGCCAATCGGCGCTGGAAGAAATATTTGGCAAGCTGAAAAAATCGGGGAAGGGTAATCATCGCACACCGCAATCGGGCCAGGGCGATGAAAAAAACTCGGAGCGCAGGGAGTTTCAATTTGGCGATAGTTTGGATCAGATAGACATGACGCAATCGGTGCATAACGCGCAGATCAACCATGGTATCGACGATTTCAGATTGACGGAGCGCGACCTGGAAGTAGAGGAAATGGATTTCAAAACGCTCACCTCTACCGTGCTGATGATCGATATATCACATTCCATGATCTTATATGGCGAAGACCGTATCACTCCGGCTAAAAAAGTAGCAATGGCTTTGGCCGAACTGATCCGCACCAGATATCCTAAGGATACGTTGGATATCGTGGTGTTCGGTAACGATGCCTGGCCGATAAGTTTGCAGGACTTGCCTTACTTGCAGGTTGGGCCATATCATACCAATACTTATGCGGGTTTAGAGCTGGCTACCGATATTTTGCGCCGACGAAAAACGCATAACAAACAGATATTTATGATAACCGACGGTAAGCCCACCTGCTTAAAGGAGGGTACCCGGTATTATAAGAACAGCATAGGGCTGGATCGTAAGGTGGTGAACAAAACGTTAAACATGGCCGCGCAATGCAAGCGTCTTAAAATACCGATTACTACCTTTATGATAGCCAAAGACCCTTACCTGCAACAATTTGTACGCACCTTTACCGAAACCAACGGAGGCAAAGCCTTTTACAGTTCGCTGAATGGTTTAGGCGAGTATATTTTTGAGGATTATATCCGGAACAGGAGAAGGACGGTGAGGTGAGGGCACTTCTCCACTTGTCATTTCGACGAGGTACGAGGAGAAATCTTCTGCGCTTAACAAAGTCTGCGAGCAGGACGAAGAAGATTTCTCACTCCGTTCGAAATGACAGACACTTTTATTAGACACATGAATAAACAAAACATAAAAACATTAGGCGAGCTTAAGCAAAGCGGGTACGTTAGCCGCAGCGTTAAAGAAGAGCTTCGCGAAAATTTAATTGCGCAACTGCAAAAAAGCGAGGGTGGCTTTGAGGGCATCATCGGGTACGAGGATACCGTAATTCCCGATCTGCAAACAGCTATCCTGTCGCGCCACAATATTTTATTGCTGGGTTTACGCGGGCAGGCCAAAACCCGCATCGCACGTTTGCTGGTGAATTTACTGGATGAATACATTCCTTATATCGAAGGTTCGGAGTTGTTTGATGACCCGCTGAACCCGATATCCTGGTTTGGCCACAACGAGGTAACCACCAAAGGCGATGCCACGCCCATAGCCTGGTTACATCGCAGCGAGCGTTATACCGAAAAGCTGGCTACGCCGGATGTTACCGTCGCCGACCTTATCGGCGATGTTGACCCGATCAAGGCGGCAACTTTAAAACTCACCTATTCGGACGAGCGCGTGTTACACTTCGGCTTGATACCCCGTGCTCACCGTGGCATTTTTGTGATCAATGAATTGCCCGACCTGCAGGCGCGTATACAGGTATCATTATTCAACATCCTGCAGGAAAAAGACATCCAGATACGTGGCTTTAAACTGCGCTTGCCGCTTGACATTCAATTCGTGTTCACTGCCAACCCGGAGGATTATACCAACCGCGGTTCGATAGTAACGCCTTTGAAGGACCGTATCGAGAGCCAGATACTGACGCATTATCCACGCTCTGTTGAAGTCTCTCGTAAGATAACCCAACAGGAGGCATCGATTACACCTGTACAGCGCAGCACTGTGGAAGCTGATGGTTTGGTAAAAAACCTGGTGGAGCAGATCGCTTTTGAGGCGCGCAATTCGGAGTATGTCGACAAAAAGTCAGGTGTATCTGCCAGGTTAACTATATCGGCCTACGAAAATCTGATCAGCAATGCCGAGCGCCGCATGATCGTCAATCGTGAAAAAAACACCTTTGTGCGCATCACCGATTTTTTAGGTGTTATCCCAGCCATCACCGGTAAAATTGAACTGGTGTACGAAGGCGAACTGGAAGGCCCGGCCAAAGTGGCCAATATCTTAGTCGGCAAAGCCATAAAGGCACTTTTACTGCAATACTTCCCTGATCCGGAGAAAGCAAAAAAATCAAAAGCGCCAAATCCTTATAATGAAATCATTAACTGGTTTGGCAACGGCAACACGCTCGCCATTAATGATAACCTGCCCTTACAGGAGTACAAAAAACTGCTGAACGCGGTGCCAGGATTGAAGGATGTGATCAAACAATTCCACCCGAAACTGACAGAAAACCAGCAATTACTACTGATGGAATTTGTGCTGCACGGTTTGGCAGAGTTTTCGCAGTTGAATAAAGGTTTCTTAGATAACGGTTTCGCGTTCTCGGACATGTTTAACAGCTTGTTTAACCTTGAGCCAGACGAAGACGATATCGACGACGACCGTTATTAAACAGCGTAAATGGACAGACAGTTTTGGGTAATGATTTTGATAACTATCGGCTTGATTATAGTCGATATGTATATCATCACCGGGATAAAAGGCGCTTCAAAAAAGTGGAAATTTCCGCGTAAACGCAGCTTTATTATCGGTTATTGGGTGTTCTCGATAACCCTGATAGCGGGTTTGTTTGCCAGTGTTTATATGAGAATGAACATAGGCGCGCGGGCAGCATTTTTGATGATTTTTTTCCTGGTATGGATAGCTAAAGTGTTGTTCCTGCCGTTTATTTTGGTGGATGATGTGCGCCGATTGTTTTTGTGGAAAGCGCGCAAGCACAATAAGCCCGAGCCTGAATTCCCGGCCAGCCAGCCAGCGCCGGATGCCATACCCCGTTCTGAGTTTCTAATGAAGGCCGGGTTGATAGCGGGTTCGCTGCCGCTGGCTTCATTAAGCTACGGCGTGATATCGGGCGCATACGATTATCGCGTCAAGCATCGTACCCTGTATTTACCTAATCTGCCCAAAGCTTTTGATGGTATAAAACTGGGGCAATTGTCGGATATCCATTCGGGTAGTTTTTACAATAAAAGAGCGGTAACCGGCGGCGTGGAAATGTTGCTGAAAGAAAAACCCGATTTTATCTTCTTTACCGGCGACCTGGTAAATCATATCAGCAGCGAAATGCGCGACTACCAGGATATTTTTGCCAAGGTAAAAGCGCCGCTCGGTGTTTACTCATCGTTAGGCAACCACGATTATGGCGATTATCACGACTGGCCATCGCTCGCGGCCAAGAAAAAAAATCTGGATGATCTGAAAACCACCCATAAAAACATGGGCTGGGATCTGATATTGAACGATAACCGCCGCCTGAAAGTTGATGGTGAAGAAATAGGTATATTGGGCGTTGAAAACTGGGGTAGCATGAGCCGTTTCCCAAAATATGGCCGTGTTGACCTGGCTGTGAAAAACACTGACGATCTGCCTGTAAAACTGCTGCTCTCGCACGATCCATCGCACTGGCGCGCCCAGGTGCTGGACTATAGAGACATCGATGTAATGTTTGCGGGCCATACCCACGGTATGCAGTTCGGTATACAAACTCAACATTTTCAATGGAGCCCGATACAATATGTTTATAAGGAATGGGGTGGCTTTTACCGCGAAGGCAACCAGCAATTATACGTAAATACAGGTTTTGGCTTTTTAGGATATCCCGGAAGAGTTGGAATATTGCCCGAAATAACGATATTTACATTGAAAGCTTCAGCCGACCCGGCGCTTAAAGGCAAACTGGTATAACAAAACCACCTAAACCGGACGGGATTGCTTTTTTATACCATGAAAAAAGTTTTTCAGTCTATACTGGATTTTGTGTTGTTCAGTAACCTGTTTATGGCTCTTTGCGCTGTTGCACAGGCTTTACTCACGCTTGCACTGATTGGCAGCCCGCCTATATATCCGCTGCTTGCCTTGCTGCTTACTTCAACTTTTGTTACCTACAACATCAGCATATTTTTAAGCAAACCTAAGGATCCGCAAAAGTCGCCGTATAAGCGCGTACGCTGGTTTTTCGCGCATATCCGATTGATGTATACGATCACTATCATCTCATCCCTGCTGCTTATCCCGCTGTTTTGGATGCTGTGCTTTGAGTGCAAACTAATGGTAATATTTTTGGGTTTTATATCGCTGGGATACAGTTTACCGCTTTTTACGGTGGGCGATCAACGTTTTGGCCTGCGTAATATACCGGGTTTAAAATCGCTGATGATAACCAGCGTGTGGGTTTTAAGCTGTGTGCTGTTGCCAATATTCGAGGCCGAAAGCCAGCACCTTGCAGATACTTCACTGCGAAATACGGCTATATTGCTGAGCAAGCGTTTTCTGTTCGTATTCGCGCTGACCATTCCGTTTGATATACGCGACCTTTTCCAGGATCTGCAAACCGGTGTTAAAACCATCCCGGTTTTGTTTGGCGAAAAACGGGCATATTTATTTTGCCAGGTACTGCTGATCGGCTACCTGATATTGCTGTTCACTTATAACAACGCGGGTTTTAACCGCGATTTTTTTGCTTTGGGTTTATCGGTACTGCTGATGGGCTGGCTGATCTTTAAATCGGAGTGGGAAAAGAACGAGTACTACTACTTTTTATATATGGACGGCGTGCTGATATTGCAGTATGTACTATTGACCGTTTTCAGATTATTTTAGGTGCATTAGGTGGATTATTTGGATACCTAATAATAAATTTTCGGGAGTTCGCAATTTATACACACGGCATAATTTCCCGCATGGCAAACTACGATAATTCGGCCGGCTTTTACGACGGGCTTTCGCGGTTGTTTTTTGGCAAAGCGCTGGTTAACGCGCAGGTTTACCTGCTGCATTTTATTGCCGCAAACTCGCGGGTATTGATTGTAGGCGGCGGTACAGGCTGGATATTGGAAGAAATAACAAAGTTGCATCCGGCAAGTTTACATATTACTTACGTAGAAATATCGGCAAACATGACCGCCCTTGCCCGCCAAAGAAACACAGGTGATAACCATGCCGAGTTTATCAATAAACCTATCGAAGAGGTAAATACAGATCAGCTTTTTGATGTGATCATCACGCCTTTTTTGTTTGATAATTTTACCAAAGATACCGTTGAGGGCCTTTTTGTACATATGCATCGGATGGTAAAGGCTGGCGGGCTATGGTTATATACAGATTTCCAGTTAACCGGTAAATTTTGGCAAAAGGTATTACTAAAATCGATGTACCTGTTTTTTGGCGCGTTATGTAATGTCCCTACCAAAACACTGCCCGATACGCAGGCTTTGTTTGATAAATACGGGTACAAAAAAATAGTCGCCAAAATGTTTTTTGGCGACTTTATAGTTTCGAAGATGTATCGATGATGAGATATCTATTGTTAGCTTTTGGATGTGAAACTAATAAATGTTCCTCCGCTGATTTTAGATTCACTTACAAAGCACTTATTGTTATAAAACTGCTCCCAAACGTCGTCAAATAGCCCTCCATATTTCACAATCCTTTTTCCTGTTCCATCTTTTAACAAATGCTCACCATTCTCCTCCCAAAAATCTAAAATGAAAGATTCTCCATTGATATATTCTACAACCTCCTGTATTTGTCCGTTTTCGTAATACTCCTTCCAAAGACCATCTACCTCACCATTCACATAAGTACACTCAATAGCAAGATTTCCATTCTCATGAAATAATTTGAGAGGCCCATGTTCAACATCATCCCGGTATTCAATTTCGTTTTTCAATTGACCCGTTTCATAGAAAAACTTCCACTTTCCATTTCTTTTCCCATCTTCAAGAAATCCACATCCTATAAATATCCCATCTTCTATTTCCTCGTGATATTTCATGGCGACTTTCTATAAATCCTGTGCGCCGTTAATGTCCTGAGGGATGCTGAAACAAGTTCAGCATGACCTCTCTTTTATCTTTGCACCTTGTTCCTTTATCTAAAAACTCACTCCGAAGAAAACTTATACCCAATACCTCTAACCGTTTGCAGATACTGCGGCGAATCGGGATTGATCTCGATCTTTTTACGCAGCCTTACAATGTGCATGTCCAGCGTGCGTGTATTTACATCAGTATTGTAGCCCCAAACTTCCATCATCAGCTCTTCACGGTTGATCACCTTGTTTTCGTTCTTCAAGAAGTACAGCAGGATACGATTCTCTAAAATAGTGAGCTCGATCTTTTTCCCGTCGCGTATCAACGTATGGGTGTTGGGATGGTGCTCCATATTGGCGAATTTGTACGATTCGCTTTTCTCGCTGTTTAGCGTAAATTTGATCTTGTTATCGATCATAGCCACCAGCACATCCATATTAAATGGTTTGGTGATGTAATCAGAAACGCCGAACTGGTAAGCCTCTATCTTATCAATATCCTGCGCTTTGGCGGTCATCATGATCACCAGCTTATCAAAACCTTTCTCGCGGATGGCGGCGCATACTTCCGATCCTTGTTTGCCAGGAAGCATCCAATCCAGCAAAACAATGTCGGGTTTCTGATCGAGGATCATCTTCTCGGCTCCGTCGCCATCGGCGGCTTCCAGCACTTTGTAGCCTTCAAGCTCCAAACGTTCGGCAACTAAAAACCTTAAATTTTCGTCGTCCTCAACCAAGGCGATCTTTATTTCTTTATTGTTCATATACCAGGGGTTAATAGGGCAATATAATTTTAAATTCCGAGCCTTCGGCTAATTTACTTTTTACAATGATATCGCCGTTCATAAAATTAACAAGTTCTTTACAGAAAGCCAAACCCAGGCCCACGCTTCCGTTTTGGTTATATTGGCTTTGTATGCGATAAAATTTGCGAAAGATATTGGCCAGTTCGTTCCTGGGGATGCCGATACCTTTATCCTTGAACGAGAAAACGATATCCTTTTTTACACGCTCGACGGTAATGTGCTGCTCCTTTCGGTTAGGCGGCGAGTATTTATACGCGTTTTCGATCATGTTCTGGAAGATACTGCCCAGCAATACCGGGTCTGACTGAAAGACATCTGCATTTTTGATGGTGTATGTCAGCTTAAAATCCGGGTATTTGATCTTAAACGTGTTGATGTATTTTTCTACAAATTCATCCAGCTTGATCTCTTCTTTTTTGATCAGTATCGATCGGTTTTCGAGCTGGGTGAACGAGAGCAGGCGGTTCATCAGTTCGTTAAGCTTATCGGCCTCCTGGTCCAATATCTTACCGTAGTGCATCCGCTGCCTGTCAGACAGTTCGGCATCGCTGCGCAGGTTTGATCCTGCTATCTTGATCACGCTCACCGGGGTTTTAAACTCGTGGGTAAAGTTGTTGATAAAATCGTACTGGAGTTTAAATAGTTTATGGTTGACATTGAGGTTACGGTAGATCAGCCAGCCGATGATCAGCAAAAAAATATAAATAACGATACTAATAGCCGCTGATGGCAGAAAGCGTTTAAAAACTTCGGCCATACCAAAATTTGCATCCGACTGAAAGTATAGCTTGTACCCTGAGAAAGCACCCGGCAAAGCAATCTCATCAGTAATCACTTTTTCACCACCGTTTATATCAAAGGGATAATACAACACCTGTTGTATGCTGATGTGCTGGTAGAGCTCGGGGTGGGTATTTTTTATTGACAGACTTGTGGGCGTGAGGTTAAACACCATCAAATCCTGCTGGTAAACCGACGATGGTTTTTTATTGGTGAGCAAGTCTTTATAGATCTTTAGTTCCTCGAGCCGGGGGTTGCTGATATAGCTGATCTTGTTAGGCTTGATATCGTAAAAGGTAGCAAACAATTCCTCGGGCGTGTACGAGCGGGAGGTATCGGCCTCCTGGATAAAATTACTGAGCTTGAGGCCCATCAGGTTAAAATCGTCCTTGCGCTGAATCTCCTTATCGGTAATTGCGTGATAATTTGCGGCAACTTTATCGCCTGCTGCAGGCGTAAAGTGGAAGGCATTGCGCACGGCGATATTAAGATTATCGGTACGCACAGCCAGCGGGCCGGGGTGATTGCTGATCTCGAAATGATAAAAATCGACGCTTTTTACAAAGGGATAGTTTTTGAATACCGAACCGGCATACTGCATAGCCGACGACTGGTTTAAAAAGCCCTGATAAGCCGTGATCTGCGGTATCTTGTTATAAAAAAAGTCGTTGTAAGGGCGGATGGTTTGTTCGAGCACCTCGATCTTTCGCGATGAAAACTCGTTGGTAACATATTTACGGGTAAGGCTGTAAGTGATGAGTAGCGCCACCACCAAAATAGCCGATAAAAGCACAATAAAGGCAATGATCAGCGAAAAGTTTTTACGGTATATACTTTTCTGTTTCGTCATTTAAGCGGCGGCTTACTTTTTATCCTGCAGGTTAGCTGCCAAAAACTTTTCGAGCTCGGTAAACATTTGCATGCGGCCGCGCTCGCGGTTCATATCGCCACGGCCCGGGCCTTGTCCCTGGCTCTGATTCTGACCTCGCCCCGTACCTTTTCCATGCTCACGATCGCGGTTATGATCAGCATTTTTATTAATAAATGTTACCGGCACGCCACGTTTTTTTAGCTCGGTGATAAACTGGTAAAGCTCGCTCATGTTAGCATGCGGATCGCGCGGGGTTTGCACAAACAGCAAAGGCGCCTTTATTTTATCGGTATTAAACACCGGCGATATGGCCCTGAACTGGTCGGCATCCGTTTCGGGGTTACCTACCATTTCGTAACGCATACTTAACATGGCTTTATAAAACGGCGGAATATCGCGCACATAAGTAAACAGGTTGATCAAGCCATTCTGCACCGCAACACAATTGTACAAGCCCGGGTGAAAAGAAGCGCCGTACAAGGCCGAGAAACCACCAAAGCCAGAGCCGTAAATAGCTATTTTTTTAGGATTGGCTATTTTTTGATCGATGAGCCATTTTACGCCATCAGTAATATCATCCTGCATTTTACCGCCAACCTGTTTAAAGCCAGCACTAAAGAAGGCCTTACCATAGCCGGTTGATCCGCGATAGTTAACCTGGAAAACAGCATAGCCACGGTTGGCTAAAAATTGCACCTCGGCATTATAACCCCAGCTGTTGCGGCGCCATGGGTCGGTGTGTGGTATTACCACCACGGGCAAGTTTTCGGGCTTCGCATCGTTCGGCAAGGTCAAATATCCGTTGATCTGGGTACCATCGCTGGCGGTAAAACTTATGGGTTTCATTTCGCACAACGCGTTGGGATCAATATTACTATTCAGATCAGCCAGCTTTACTAATTTCCTGGTGGCCGTAGTATACAGATAATACGCGCCGGGATTACGATCGTTATAGGCGTTGACGATCATGTGGCTCTCGCTGCTATCGCGATCAACGATCCTGACCTCGTTGCCATGCAACTGCCCGGCTATGTTATCATAAATGGCTTTAATATTTGCATCCAGGAAATGGTGCTGAGGTTTGGCCTCTTCCCAGTTAACCTGTTCCATCCGGTGTTTACTCTTTAAATAGCCTACATCTTCAATATCTGCGCGCGAAGTGGCATAGATCACTTTTTCTTCGTTAATATCAGCCGCGTTGATTTCGACCAAAGCAGTTTTATCACGGTTTACGTTTGATAAGGCGTAGAAATAGGTTTTATCGCCTGTAAAAGCTATCGGCTCAACCCTGTTCTTGAAATTGTTAACGATGATGGGCGTAAATCTGGCATCATCATTAGGGCGATACAGTATACTTTCGTTTACCCCATCGGAGGCTTTAGCCAAACGTATCTTACCATCAATATCAGATATCCACTCGGTAATATTACCCGGGTTTTTAACGTACATCTTCATTTCGCCCGTTTTGGTATTGATGCGGTAAACATCAATGGCCGACGAATCGCGCATGTTGAGCATACAGGTAATGATATCCGGGTTGGTTGTTTTACGATTCAGCACCCTGAATATTAACTTATTGCCTTTTAAAAGACTGCGCGTTTGCAAAGTGGTGCCATCTACTACCGAAAGTTCGAAATTATCCCTGTCGCCTTGAGTTACGATAAGCTGGTTGCCATAAGTCCAGAAATAATCGCGGACAGAATAGTTGGTAAAGTTACTTACGGTACGCTCGCTGCCATCCGCCAATGAGCGGATAACCAGGTTTTGCCTGTGCTTGGTTCCTCCGGTCAAATACGAAATGTATTTACCATCGGGCGAGATATGATAGTTACTTTTTAACGGTGTTTTGATAAAATCGTTAATCGGAATTTGCACGCTTTGTTTGCTCCCGCACGAATACACACAGATAATTATGGCGACAAATAAAGACTTTTTAATCCTGCTCAGCATTTTCGATGTTAAATCTCTATTAAGTTAATAGAATAGGTTAAATTATAAAAAAGCAATTGATAAAGCACAATGTCACCACAATTTTACCCTGTTATAAATTTAAATGTTTGAAACACAAGCTAAGTAATTAAAATGCGTTTTAATGTTTATTTTTGGGTGATATGAGGATAAGGACCTTTGTGTTTTTGATGTTGTTTGCGGGTTTGGGCGCATTTGCCCAAAACGACGATCTGCGCCTTGCCGGGCAATACACCATGAACGGCGAAATGCAAAAAGCAGCCGATATTTATCAAAAGCTATATAAACAAAATAACGAAGGGTATTACCCCTTATATTTTAATACGCTGTTAAGCCTTAAAAAGTTCGATGAGGCCGAAAGCATTACCAAAAAGATGCTGAAACAGCATCCGCAGGTTTACCAGTATACCATCGCGCTCGGCCGTATTTACCGCGAAACCGGCAACCAGGAAAAAGCCGACGCCATTTACGAGAACCTGCTAAAAAACATGCCTGCCGATCAGGGCGCCATCAACGATATCGCATCGCAGTTTTACCAGGCCGAAAACATGGATTACGCTATTAAAGCCTTTGTGCAAGGGCGTAAAGCTTTACATAACGACCAGTTGTTTACCAACGAGTTAATATCACTTTATCGTTTTAAGCATGATAAGGTAAACGTGGTGAACGAGTATTTAAACCTGCTGCAGGTTACCCCCGAATATGTAATGCAGGCTAAAAGTGTAATGGCGAGTATGTTTGAAGGGGCAGCCGATTATAATATGCTGAAATTAGCCTTGCTGAAACTGATACAGCAATATCCGCAGCAAACCGTTTTTGCCGATCTGCTTACCTGGCAATATCTGCAACAAAAACAATTTAATATGGCCATGAACCAGGCACTGGCCCTAAACCGCCGACAAAATGATGGCGGCAATGCCATTATGGAACTGAGCCAGACCCTGGTTGCCAACCAGGCTTATGACGAGGCGATAAGAGGTTACGAGTATGTGGTGGCTAAGGGAAAAGAGAACGACCTGTATATTAATGCCCGGATAGAACTGCTGAACGCAAAGAACCTCAAAGTGACCTCCGGAAAATATGAACAGACCGACTTGTTTGATCTGGAAAAAGATTATTTGGGATTGTTAACTGAGTTTGGACGTAACCCTGGAACCGCCTTTGCCATGCAACGGTTAGCCAAGTTGCAGGCTTTTAAACTGCATAAATTTGCCGAAGCGCAAAAAATATTGGAAGAAACCGTGGCTATACCGGGTTTACGGCGAAGTTTACTAGATGAGTGCAAGTTGGATCTGGGCGATGTTTACCTGCTGAATAATAAGCCCTGGGACGCATCGCTTACTTATATGCAGGTACAATCGGACGAGCAGGGCAGCCCGCTGGGGCAGGAAGCCAACTACCGCAACGCCAAGCTGGCATATTACACCGGCGATTTTACGTATGCCAAAGGCCAGTTGGATGTATTGAAGGCTGCCACATCGCAACTGATAGCCAACGACGCGCTTAACCTGTCGTTACTGATTAGCGATCATACCGTTTTTGATAGCACCGGCAACGCTCTTAAAATGTATGCGCGTGCTGATCTGGCTATATTTAAGGAAGATCCCGAAAAAGCGATGATCACCCTGGATAGCATCGACAAAGTGTATCCTAAAAACGACCTGATCTATGACATCTTAATGGCGAAGGCACGGATACTGATCCAAAAAAAGGACTATCAGTTGGCCATCGCTCCCTTAAAAAAAATAGCCGAAGAGGGTAAAAACGATCTTTGGGCCGACGACGCGGTATTTATGCTGGGCGATATTTACGAAAATCACCTGGATGATAAGACGTCGGCACAAACCTGGTATCAAAAAATGATCAGCGATTACCCCAGCAGTTTATGGATAAACGAAGCACGTAAACGATTCAGGATATTGCGGGGGGATGTTATTTCTTCGGGCTCTTGAATATTTGGATATTTTTGCAGCATGATCATCTTAAACGAAACTATCATCATCGACGAGGCCATACAGGCCGATTGGTTGAAATGGATGGACAGCATATATATTCCCGGCGTAATGGCCACCGGCTATTTTAGCGGGCACCGCGTTTTAACCGTAGTTAACTCACCGAACGAAGGTGTTACTTATTGCCTGCAATTTGAAACCGACAGCATCGATAAATATTACCAGTATCAGCAAGGCATCGGCATAAAAATAAAAGAAGCGCATTTTAAACAATTTGAAAACCGTTTTGTACAGTTTGAAACCATAATGCAACAGGTAAATTGATATGAAAGTTACTACCACGCCTATTGAAGGATTGTTAATTATTGAACCGCGCATCTTCCCGGATGACCGTGGCTATTTTTACGAAAGCTACAACAAAAAGAAATATATCGACGCGGGTATTACTGTCGATTTTGTACAGGATAACCAGTCGAGCTCATCAAAAGGTACCTTAAGAGGTTTACATGCGCAGGCCCCGCCATTTGCCCAAGGCAAACTGGTACGGGTAACGCAAGGCCGCGTGATTGATGTAGCGGTTGATATCCGTAAAGGCTCGCCTACCTATGGGCAGCATTATAAACTTGAACTAAGCGCTGAAAATCATTTACAATTCTGGATCCCGGAAGGTTTTCTGCATGGGTTTTATACACTGGAAGACGATACGGTTTTCGCTTATAAGATCACTAACTTTTATGATAAGGCTTCGGAGATCGGGGTTAAGATAACCGATAAATCGCTGGGCATTGACTGGGGGTTTTCTACAGATAATGTCTTATTATCGCCGAAGGATGAAGAGCTGCCGGATTTTAAGGATTTTATTAGTCCGTTTTGATTGTCGGTGAGCCACCGACAATGGTGATTGCCCGTTTTAAGTAAGCATAATTCTTAAACTTGTCATCTCGAACGAGTGAGAGATCTTCTTAAGGCGACAGTCCTCTTGAAGAAGATTTCTCTTCGCTAACGCTCATCGAAATGACAATTAAAGAAACCTATCTAGTCCACTCTTAATTTCTTGGGCATACGCCCGTGAAGCAGGAATTGCGCCCAGGCATTGCTGCCATTGCTTTTGGCTGCTGCGGATGCTTTATGCCAATCGTAGGCGCATTGTACCTGCTCGATGCCGATAGCCGGGCCATCTGCGTGGATAATGGCGTATTTGGCGTGCGGGGTCATGGACTCCATCGCGAAACGATACTCGCCATTGCCCAGGTATGCCGGCAGGCCGACGCTGCCCGGGTTAAGGATGATCTTATCGTTACTTAAATACACCACCCGGCTTACATGCGAATGGCCGCAAACAATAATGCGCTGACCGATATCTTTTGTTTTGGTGATCAATTCTTCATCATTATAAACAAACACGCCTTTTTCAGTCACTTTCTCCAGCAGGTATTCGTTATCGTTATCGGGTGTGCCGTGGCATACGAAGATCAGATCGTCTACATTGAGGGTAAGCGGCAGTTGTTTCAGAAAGTCGATACTTTGTTTGGATAGCTCAGCTTTTACCCGCTCCATCTGGTCTTTCTCCGAAACTTTTCCTAAACTTTCCAATATCTCGCGGTCGGTATTGCCGCGGATGCTGAGCATCGGGTTTTCGCGCAATATCTGTGCTACGCTTTCAGGTTCGAGGGCGCCGAAGAAATGATCGCCCAGGTTAATAATGGTATCTATCCGCCGGGCATGGATATTTTTAAGCACCGCTAACAGGGCAAGCAAGTTGCCGTGGATATCGGATATTATGGCGTAAGACTTTTTCATTTGTTGGCCGGCTTTTAGTAATAACAAAAAAGCTCCCGGCTGGTTGGCGGGAGCTTTTTATTATTTAGAGATCAGGTTATACAACTCATCTAGTTTTGGGGTAAGCACAATCTCGATGCGGCGGTTTTTGGCCAGGGCCTCGGGAGTGTTCCCCTTGTCGATCGGTTGATACTCGCTTTTGCCGGTGGCGGCGAGGCGTACAGGATCGATCCTTTCAACTTCGGTAAGATAGCGGGTTACGGATGTGGCACGCAGTACGCTTAAATCCCAGTTATCTTTGATTTGGCCAAGATTAATAACTTTTTTGTTATCGGTATTACCTTCAACAGAAATATTGATATCGGGTTCTTTATTCAGTACCACGGCCAGTTGCTTAAGCGCGGCTTTACCTTTTTCGTCGATAACGATACTGCCCGAAGGGAAAAGGAGCTTATCGGTAAGCGACACATAAACCTTGCCGTTACGGATATCGACACTTAAACCACTTTGCTGGAAGCCTAATAAAGCTTTTTGCAGTTTTTCTTTCAGCGCGTTGGTAGCGGCATCGCGTTTACGTAAAATTTCTTCTACCTCTTTTAAGCGGGCTTCGCGGGCCTGCAAGTCGCTGGATAGCTGCGATACTTTTGAGGTGGTTGAGGTTAAGTTACTGTTCAACGCGTTGTATTTATCACTTAATGCAGTATAACTATCTTTTGAAGCGGCTAACTGACTTTGCAGGTCGGCAATTTCGCGGTGCAGTTTGGCGGTATCGCTTTGCAGGCGGGATACCTGTGCTTCGAGCGTGCCGGTGCGGGTGATGAGCGAATCCTGGGTGGCCAGTAATGCTTTATATTTTTTTGGAGATAGTACCACGCACGAATGGAGTATCAAACATGCGGCGGTTAAAACGAGGATGTGTTTTATTTTCATGATGAACGGTAGTGTTGGTGTGTATGCAATTATAGCGATTATGCTACTAAATAATTAAGCCAGGGCATTTTTTAAAAACGTTGTTAAGGGATAAATATAGCCCAGCACTTCGGCTACGCGTTTGGGCGAATCTTTCTTCATCATTTCGGCATCGGTTAGCTGGTGCAAAGCGGCAAAGCTTTTGAGTTTGATCAGATCGATATTTTCGTTATCAGCTTCATAATCGCGGGGAGCGCCTTTCAGTTGTTCCTGGGCGCGGAACTCGCCGAAGAACTTTTTGAATTCGGGCGCGTCTATGATCTTTTTCAGGTCATCGGCATTATAATCCACTTCCTGGCGGATCAATTTAAGGTGATCGGCTTCGGGCATCCAGTAGCCGCCGCCTGCCAGGTTACGGCCGGGTTGTATTTGTACATAATAACCGATATGCACCCTACCTGTACGCAGGTTACCGATACCAAAGTTATCCTTATAAGGTGTTTTATCCTTGCTGAAACGGATATCGCGGTAAATGCGCATTACGCACTTTTTAGGGTCGAGGTCGGCGGATACGGCTTTGTCGAAACGGTTGAGTTCTTTGATGAGCTCGCCGGTAAAATCGAGTACGTTTTCTTTTGCTTCTTCGTAACGTTGCTTGTTATCAGTAAACCACTCGCGGTTGTTGTTGGCGGCCAGTTCGGATAAAAAGTTAAACGTGCTTTGGTTTATCATCAGTATCTAAATGTGGTTGATAGTGCACTTTAGGAGATAGCCAATATAGCAAAAATACCCGCGAGTAACGAAATGTTAGCGGCGATAACAGGAAACATCCGCCTAAAATAACGGCGATATACATCCAGGGCGAATCGGTATTGTGGGTGAGCATGTAGGCGCCCGTCCATAAGATACCGGCATACATTACATTGAGCGCGTAACTCACATACATGGCAGCATAAAAGTAACCGGGCTCTATTTCGAAGCGCATCCCGCAATGCGGGCAAAATTCGTTTACCTTATTTGAACCAAAGCTATATGCACCACCCTGAAACATATTGCCACGGCGGCAACGGGGGCATTTGGCATGGAGCATAGCCCACGATTTTGGAGTTTGGGGCATGTGATGGGTATTTATGGGTATTTTTAAATAGTATCTGGTCGCAAGTATCAGGAATCAAGTATTTGTGTGGTCTTGATACTTGATACTCATTACTTGCTACTAACTAGTTAAGATTCAGTTTTTCGGAGCGCATGTTGAGGTTAACATTTTTGCGGCGATATTTTTTATACCACAAAAAGCCGATAGCCGCGACCGCGATGTATGGCGCGGCAAGCAGGTACATGATACCATGATTTAAGCCGTTACCCTGTTTCCCCCCGTTCTGCGCGTTGCTCTCTACATTTACTGAACATACTGTACACTGTGCCTTTACCGGCCTGCTGCTTAACACCGTTAAGGCAAACACCGCGAGCACCAACCAAAGCTTTGCGTATTTCATGCTGCAAATTTACCAAAAATTAAACTTAAAAATGGTAATAAGGTGATATCATTAAATAGACAATTACACCGGTTACGGTTACGTACAGCCAGATGGGGAACGTCCACCGAACGAGTTTTTTGTGTTTTTCTACCTGCATTTGCAAGCCGCGGTAAAAGCTCATCAGCACCAATGGTAAAACAACCGCTGCCAGCACGATGTGTGTTGACAGGATAACATAATACACATAGCGGATGCTGCCTGCGGCGTTAGTTTCTGGTGCAGACAGTTTACCATCGCCATCGAGATCGCCGTAGCGGGTTTCGGGTGCCAGATAATGGAAGCCGATGTACGACACCAGAAACAAAGCCGACAGGCAAAAGGCTGTGATATTGATACGCTTATGTACGGCAATGTTTCCCCTGCGGATAAAGTATAACGATATCAGCAACAGCACACTACATGTACCGTTAAGGATAGCATTAAGCTTTGGCAGAAAATAAGTAAATGAAGGTATTACCGTGGGTGCAGGTATGATCTTGCGGTTCAGGATCAGCACTACTAAAAAAACAAATACGGACGCAGCGGCTATTAATCGGAATATGAGTTTATCGTTCATTGTTGTAGATATTACTTGTCGGTGAGGACACTAACAAGGGTGTTATTGTAGATAGTTATTTTATTTTGACACGCCCCTCCTCCCCTCTCAAGAGTGGAATTGCACGGGGCCGGCCCTTTTTATTTGGGGCAAAACGCTTTACATTTCGGGTGTTTCCACCTTGCGAAGCTCTTCGGTTATCTGTACGTGAATCTCGTCGTTCAAACGTAGTATATCGGTAATTGATGTACCTGAATAATACCCGCGGATACGATGACCGGCATCAACCATGATGACTTTATCACTGTAGATAAAATCGTTTTTACCAGAACCCGCCTTCAGGGCGTTTACCAGTAAACCCTGCCTTGCCAGGCGATATATATTGGTGGTATCGCCGGTAAGGAAACGCCACTTATCGCTGCTGATATGGTATTGCGCCGCGTACTTTTTCAAAGCTTCGGGGGTATCGCGCTCCGGATCGACCGAGACCGACACAAACTGTATCATTTTGTTTTTGAGATACCCTTGCGCCAGCGAATCGAGGTTGCGGTTAACCTGTGTGCAAACAGTTGGACAGTTAGAGAAAAAGAAAGAAAAGATAACGATCTTGTTTTC
>Ga0157373_10000202_pt1 | contig 49309 bp, 17 predicted proteins | sample C65metaG_FD_113460 | JGI IMG/M metagenome (GOLD analysis project Ga0157373, IMG submission 113460) | Corn rhizosphere microbial communities from Kellogg Biological Station, Michigan, USA - C6-5 metaG | ecosystem: Host-associated > Plants > Roots > Rhizosphere > Soil | place: USA: Michigan... | reverse complement strand
CGCGCTCTTGCAGAGCGATGGCCAGCGCCAGGTTCGAAGGGCCGAAACCGACGCCGATCAGGTCGTGAACGATGGGCGATGCAATTGCCTGTGTCATTTCCAGTGTCCTCTGGATGAACCCCCGAACAGCGCGGAGGAAGAGCTTGGGTGACCGGCCAGCCCGGAGCAGGACAGCAGGTCGTCTGTTGAGTAGGAACGAGGACAGTGAAATAAAATTTAACGACGACTTCTCAATGGGCATCCCATTGTTTGATTCGCAAGCGGCAATGTTTCATGGCGTTGACGATGTGCTTTTCCACCAGAGCCTTGGAAATCCCAAGGTGCTCGGCGATCTCGGGATGCGACAGGCCCTCGATCTTGCGCAACAGAAAACTCTCGCGGCACAGCGGCGCAAGCTCGGCCAGCGCACGCTGCAACATGTCCAGGCGCTGGCCATGATCGAGGGTGCTGTGGGGGGACGGGGTGAAATAACGCTCTTCGCTGTCGAGCACTTCCAGCGATTCGGCCTGACGCAGGGCATTGCGCCGATGGTCATCGATCACCAGGTTCAGCGCGGTGCGGTAAAGAAAGGCCCGGGGTTGCTCGATCGGGGTATCGCTGGAACGCTCCAGGACCCGCACATAAGCGTCATGCACCACATCTTCGGCCACCTGTCGGTTGCCGAGCCTGGCGTTCAGGAAACACACCAGCTCACGATAGTAGTTTTCCAACATGACTCCCGGCCGCTTGAGTGCGGGTTCTGTCCTTGAGCACACTGGCCTGCTCGCCCGCACGAGGCAGTAGCAGGATAGTGGCAACTTGAGGTGCGTAATTTATAGTAATTCTCATATAGATTTAAAGTAGTGTTTGTCATTGCCCGACAAATTGTGTCCGGCTATACCTTCAGATTGCTGTAACAACCTTTTTCACAGCTTAAATTCCGGTCGGCTTTCATCGTTTACAGGACAGCTCCCCGTGTCTGTCGCGCCCTGCGGCAGCGTTCAACGGTGCCCGATCCTGCGCACACCTCTGAACGACGGGCCGATTTCCACTGGCCGGAACCCTGCATGAAACGTCCCCGCCCCGCCCGACGCGCCCTGCTCGTAGTCCTTTGTCTGATCCCCGTTGCCGCCTACGCCGCCTGGCAGATCCTGCCGCCCGGGCGCGACAGGTTCGCCACCGTGCAAGTGACCCGCGGCGATATTGAAAGCAGCGTCACCGCCCTGGGCACTTTGCAACCCCGGCGTTATGTGGACGTCGGCGCCCAGGCCTCAGGGCAGATCCGCAAGATCCACGTAGAGGTCGGCGACGTGGTCAAGGAAGGTCAATTGCTGGTGGAGATCGATCCGTCGACCCAGAAAGCCAAACTCGACGCCGGACGGTTTTCTATTGAAAACCTCAAGGCCCAGTTACAGGAACAGAAAGCCCAGCACGAACTCGCGCAACAGAAATACCAACGCCAACAGAACCTGGCCGCTGGCGGCGCCACCCGCGAAGAAGACGTGCAGACCGCCCGCGCCGAACTGAAAGCCACCCAGGCGCGCATCGACATGTTCCAGGCCCAGATCCGCCAGGCCGAAGCCAGCCTGCGCAGCGATCAGGCCGAACTCGGCTACACCCGCATTTATGCGCCGATGGCCGGCACCGTAGTGGCCCTCGATGCCCGCGAAGGCCAGACCCTCAACGCACAACAACAGACACCGCTGATCCTGCGCATCGCCAAATTGTCGCCGATGACCGTGTGGGCCGAAGTTTCCGAAGCCGACATCGGCCACGTCAAACCCGGTATGACCGCCTATTTCACCACCCTCAGCGGCGGCCAGCGACGCTGGAGCAGCACCGTGCGGCAAATCCTGCCGGTGCCGCCCAAGCCCCTGGACCAGACCAGCCAGGGCGGCGGCAGTCCTGCCAGTTCCAGCAAAAGCGGCAGCGCCCGCGTGGTGCTCTACACCGTATTGCTGGATGTCGACAACGCCGACAACGCACTGATGGCGGAAATGACCACCCAGGTATTCTTCGTCGCCAGCCAGGCAAAAGACGTCCTCACCGCACCGGTTGCCGCCCTGCAAGGTACTGCCACGGCAAACCGGCAGACCGCGCAGGTGATCACCGCCAATGGCGACGTGCAGTCCCGCGAAGTGCATACCGGCATCAGCGATCGCTTGAAAGTCCAGGTGCTTGAGGGCTTGAACGAAGGCGATCACCTGTTGATCGGCCCGGCCGACGGCAGCGGAGGCTGAATGCAGACGCCCCTGATCGACCTGCAGGCCATCCGCAAATCCTACGGCGGTGGCGACGCCCCTGAAGTGCATGTGCTGCGCGGGATCGACCTGTCGATCCACGCCGGAGAATTCGTGGCGATTGTCGGCGCGTCCGGCTCCGGCAAATCGACCCTGATGAATATCCTCGGCTGCCTCGACCGGCCCACCTCCGGCGAATACCGTTTCGCCGGGGAAAACGTCGCCGGCCTCGACACCGACGAGCTGGCCTGGCTACGGCGCGAAGCCTTCGGTTTCGTGTTTCAGGGGTATCACTTGATTCCGTCCGGCTCGGCCCAGGAAAACGTCGAGATGCCGGCAATCTATGCCGGCACCCCGGCCGCCGAACGCCACGCCCGCGCCGCCGCCCTGCTCGACCGCCTCGGCCTGGCATCGCGCACCGGCAACCGTCCACATCAGTTGTCCGGCGGTCAGCAGCAACGGGTGTCGATTGCCCGGGCGCTGATGAACGGTGGCCACATCATCCTGGCCGACGAACCCACCGGCGCCCTCGACAGCCACAGCGGCAAAGAAGTCATGGCGTTGCTCGACGAGCTGGCGAGTCAGGGCCACGTGGTCATCCTGATCACCCACGACCGCGAAGTCGCAGCGCGGGCCAAGCGTATCATCGAAATCCGCGACGGCCTGATCATCAGCGACAGCGCCCGGGACAACCTCGAGGCCCAGACGTCGGCCAACCCCGGCGCCCTGCAGGCCGTCGATCTGCGCAAGCGCCTGAGCGAAGGCGCACAAGCCTCCGGCGCCTGGAAAGGCGAGCTGGTGGACGCCCTGCACGCCGCCTGGCGGGTGATGTGGATCAACCGCTTCCGCACCGCGCTGACCCTGCTCGGGATCATCATCGGCGTAGCTTCGGTGGTGGTCATGCTCGGCGTCGGCGAAGGCAGCAAGCGCCAGGTCATGGCGCAGATGGGCGCGTTCGGCTCGAACATCATTTACCTCAGCGGATCAGCCCCCAATCCGCGCACGCCACCGGGCATCGTCACCCTTGATGACGTGGCAGCGCTGGCCAGCCTGCCGCAAGTCAAGCGGATCATGCCGGTGAACGGCGCCGAGGCCGGCGTGCGTTTCGGCAACGTCGATCACCTGAGCTACGTCGGCGGCAACGACACCAACTTCCCGGCGATCTTCAACTGGCCGGTGGTCGAAGGCAGCTACTTCACCGACGCTGACGAACGCAACGCCAGCGCCGTGGCGGTGATCGGCAAGAAGGTGCGCGACAAACTGCTCAAGGACGTGCCCAACCCTGTCGGCCAGTACATCCTGATCGAAAACGTGCCGTTCCAGGTGGTCGGGGTGCTTCAGGAAAAAGGCGCGAGCTCCGGCGATCAGGACAGCGATGACCGCATCGCCATCCCCTACTCCGCCGCCAGTGTCCGGCTGTTCGGCACACGCAATCCGGAATACGTGGCCATTGCCGCAGCCGATGCGCGCAAGGTCAAGGAGGCGGAACACGCCATCGAGCAATTGATGCTGCGCCTGCACAACGGCAAGAAGGATTTCGAGCTGACCAACAACGCCGCGATGATCCAGGCCGAGGCGCGCACGCAGAACACCCTGTCGCTGATGCTCGGCTCGATTGCCGCGATTTCGCTGCTGGTGGGCGGGATCGGGGTGATGAATATCATGCTCATGACTGTGCGCGAGCGTACCCGCGAGATCGGTATTCGCATGGCCACCGGCGCCCGGCAACGGGACATCCTGCGCCAGTTCCTCACCGAAGCGGTGATGCTCTCGGTGGTCGGCGGGATCGCCGGGATCGCCCTGGCGCTGATCGTCGGCGGCGTGCTGATGCTCAGCGAAGTCGCCGTGGCATTTTCCTTGATGGCGGTGTTCGGCGCCTTCGCCTGCGCCCTCGTGACCGGTGTTGTCTTCGGCTTCATGCCGGCCCGCAAAGCCGCCCGACTCGACCCGGTGACGGCCCTTACCAGTGAATGATCGATCTATGAAACCGCGCCTCAGCCTGTTGACCGTGTGCCTGTTGCTCAGCGCCTGCGGCAGTCCCGTCCAGCGACCCGATAGCGGCCTGCAACCGCCCGCCACCTGGCAGTCGCCCCACGACACCAGCGTCGCCCGCACCGATCCGCAATGGTGGAAACAGTTCGGCAGCCCCGAGCTCGACCGCCTGATCGAACAGGCACGCCTCGGCAGCTTCGACCTCGCCGCCGCCGTCGCCCGAGTGCGCCAGGCCCAGGCCGGCACGGTGATTGCCGGCGGCTCGCAGTTGCCGGAGGTGAAAGCCGGGGCCAACGCCAATCGCCAGAAACTGCTGCGCGGCAATGGCTACTCCCAGCTCGACGCGGACAGCAGCAACAAGGCTGTGGATTATTTCGATGCCAACCTGAGCGCGTCCTACGAAATCGATTTCTGGGGCGGCAAACGCGCCTCCCGCGACAGCGCGCAGCTTGCCCTGCAAGCCAGCGAGTTCGACCGGGCGACCGTGGAGCTGACCTTGCTCAGCGGGGTGGCCAACACCTACGCACAAGCCTTGTCGCTGCGTGAGCAAAGTCGCATCGCCGAATTGAACCTGGCCAACGCGCAAAACGTGCTGAAACTGGTGCAGACCCGCTACGACTCAGGCTCGGCAACAGCGTTGGAGCTGGCCCAGCAAAAAAGTCTGGTGGCGGCGCAACAACGGCAACTGCCGCTGGTGCAACAACAGGCTCGGGATGCCCTGATCAGCCTCGCCGCCCTGCTCGGCCGGCCGGTGCAGGAGCTGCAAACCGGCGTGGAACCGTTTGATCAACTGCACTGGCCAACCATCGATGCCGGCGTGCCCAGCGATCTGCTCAGCCGTCGCCCGGACATTGCCCGCGCCGAGGCGCAACTGGCGGCGGCCGAGGCCGACGTCAAAGTCGCCCGCGCCGCCATGCTGCCGACCGTGACCCTTACCGCCCAACTGGGCTCCGGGGCCAACCAGTTCGATGACATTATTCGCAGCCCTTTCTACAACCTCACCGCCGGACTGGTCGCACCGATCTTCAACAATGGTCGCCTGAGCGCCGAACGCGACAAGGCCAAGGCTCGCCAGGAAGAGCTGCTGGAAACCTATCGCGGGGCGATCATCAACGGTTTCGCCGACGTCGAAAAAGCCTTGAACGGGATTCGCGGGCTCGACGAACAGCGGCAATGGCAAAGTGAAGAATTGAATCAGGCGCAGACCGCGTTCGATATCGCCCAGCGCCGCTATCAGGCCGGCGCCGAGGATTTGCTGACGGTGCTGGAAACCCAGCGCACGCTGTACGCGGCGCAGGATCTGAATGTACAGCTGCGCCTGTCGCGATTGCAGGCGAGTATCGGGTTGTACAAGGCACTGGGCGGTGGGTGGCAGGCGCTGTAATCGCAGCGAACTCAAGACCGCTTTTGCGAGCAGGCGCACTCTCACAGTGACCGCATTCCATCTGAATGGACGCGATCATTGCGGGAGCAAGCCTGGCAAGTTCAGCGAATCAACGATAACGCGGCCCTCAGACCGCGAGGTTCTTGGCCTTCAGGTTACGCGCGTACCACGGCCGCTTAGGCACACGCCGGAACAGCCCTTCGAGTTTCTTCTCGTCCTCGCCAAAGGTAATGCGCAGCGCGAGTTTCATGGTTTCCGGGTCCATCTCCACCGACTTGCCCACCTGCAAGCCCGGCACCGTACTGCAACCATGAGTCGTGGGACCCAGCCACGGATCCGCTACTTCGACCCAGCGACCCGGAGCAAACCATTGCACGCCATTGACTTCCAGGCGGGTGACCTGCCCCGGGTGAAAACGCTCGTGAGCACGGAACCAGTCCTCCACACGGTCATCGATCCAGCCATGGAACGCCCAGAACACCGGGTTCACATGGGAGGAAAACGGATCGCCGAGAAAGTCGTTCTCAGGGGCGAACCAGCGTGCGGCAAAATCGTCCAGATCACGGGCCAGGGGCACCGGCTGACCATTGGACGGATCGCGCGGCACCGACGCCCAGCGCATGTGCAGCCAGTCGTGCATACCCAGCTCCACTTCCGAGCCGAACTGACCGAGGGTCAGCTTCGACAGATATTGCGGATCGCGGTATTGCGACTCCCAGACCTCGAAGTTGCTCTGGTAGGTCTCGGCGGTCTTGATATCGCTGACCCATTGCGCGTACTCGTCATCACCTTCGGCCAGCCAGGTCGGCGGCAGCGAGGTGCCGTCGTGGTTATCGAAGTAACGGGCGAACCCGACACGGTCGCGAATCAGTTCAGGCTGCGGCAACGGGAAGAACTGCCAGGACGGCAGATCCTGCAGCGAACGCGCCGTGCCGAGCATGTGTCGGTGCATGAAGAAGAAGTCGATGCCCGACCCGTTGCGATCCTTGCGCGGACCACGGGCATCACGTTCCAGGTTGCGTGGGCCGGGCTGCCAGCCGAGGCCGCGCAAGGCATTGCGCTTGTCTTCCGACAAGGTGTGCCACTTGTCCCGCGTCGCATGCCAGACCTGGTGAAACAGCCGGTGCTCGGGCGACACCAGCCACGCCAGCAACGTCGGGTTCAACGGCGTACGCTGCCGCGCTTCCGGGAACAGGCACTTGACCGCAACGAAATGGTGATCCTGATCCGGCAGGGCCAGCGAGCGGTCGAGACGCTGCACCGTGCCGCTGAGGGTGCCGCTGCCGGCATTGCCGAAATCGGCCCAGACCTCATCCAGAATCATGTTCAGTTCGTAGTCCACACTGCCGCCGGCACCCAACAGTCGCCAACTCAGTTTTGATGCCTCGGCCCCGGCCAGATCGCCGAGAATCCGGTAACGGGGGGTGTCGGCAGAGCGCAGACGCTCCGGCGTGTCGAGAAAGCCACACACGCCCCGGCCTTTCTGGCCGATGTCGATGAACACTTCCAGGCCCTGGGTCGGCAAGCCGTCCAGGCCTGCGTCACGCCCCGTGAAACGGATCTTCCAGACCCCGCGCAGCGCATTCGCCAGGCGCTGCCCGGCCACGTCAGCCACATCGAATGACGCCTCACCCGGGGTGATCGTCGGGTCGGGCTTCGTCCACTCGCGGTGCCCGAAATAAGCTGCAGGTACGGCAGCGCCGGTCAGTGCCAGGCCTGCCATGAACCATCGTCGAGAAATCCTCATTGCCCTACCTGTGTTCAGCCCTGAAGCAGGCTTTATCCAAGCTAGAACGTTTGCTGACCGAACAAATTTAAGCGCCGTCAGAACGGACTAATTTTTTCCCGCGCCCGCTCGTTCTTCCCAGATAGCAAAGGCCTCTGCGCCTGTTCCTCGACAGCGAACCTGACTGAGATGGCAATGACAAAACCACGTTCGAAAAAGGCTCTATTCATCGGCCTGCCACTGGCCCTGGCGCTCAGCGTCGGCGCCGGTATCGCGGTCTGGGACATCGGGTTCAAGGACAACCCCGGCTACCCGGTCAAAGTCATGCAGCAGGCCGAAGAACTGCACGAGCACATGCTTTCGTTCGACAGCCACATCACCATCACCCAGAACTTCGGCACCACCGGGAACGAAGTCGACAAGGATGGCAGCGACCAGTTCGACCTGGTCAAGGCCAAGCGCGGGCGGCTGTCCGGTGCGGCCCTGACGATCTTCGGCTGGCCGGAAATCTGGAACGGCCCGAACGCTCCGCACAAGCCCACCGCAGGCTTCGTCGAAGAGGCGCGCAACCAGCAGGAAATCCGCTACAAGATCATTTCCGGGATGGTCCGCGACTTCCCCAACCAGGTCGGCATCGCCTACACCGCCAACGACTTCCGGCGCCTGCACGGCGAAGGCAAGTTCGCGATCTTCATCAGCATGCTCAACGCCTACCCGCTGGGCCACGACCTGAGCCAGCTGGAACTGTGGAAGGCGCGCGGGATGCGCATGTTCGGCTTCAGCTACATCGGCAACAACGACTGGGCTGACTCGTCGCGCCCGCTGCCGTTCTTCAATGATTCGCCGGACGCCCTCGACGGCCTCTCGGACCTGGGCAAGCAAGCGGTCAAGCGCCTGAACGACCTGGGCGTGATCATCGACGTGTCGCAGATGTCGACCAAGGCCCTGGAGCAGGTCGCGCAGTTGAGCCGTACGCCGCTGGTGGCGTCGCACTCGGCACCGCGGGCCATGGTCGATATACCGCGCAACCTCAGCGACAAGGAAATGCAGCTGATCAAGAACAGCGGCGGCGTGGTGCAGATAGTCGGCTTCTCGCAATACCTGCGACCGCTGACCCAAGGCACTCAGGACAAGCTGAATGAACTGCGCCAGCGCTTCGACCTGCCGCCGCTGCCGAACCTGGCCGTGGCCCTGATGCCGGGCGATCCGATCATCTCCGCCTGGTCCGAACAGAAGTTCGGCGAGTATGCAGGCCAGCTCTACGCGATCCTCGAAGAAGAGCCGAAAGCCAGCCTCAAGGACCTGGGCGACGCCATCGATTACACGGTCAGGAAGATCGGCATCGACCACGTCGGCATCAGCTCGGACTTCAACGAAGGTGGCGGCGTCAAAGGCTGGGAAAATGTCGGCGAGATCCGCAACGTGACCGCAGAACTGCTGTCGCGCGGCTACTCGGAAGCGGACATCGCCAAGCTCTGGGGCGGCAACTTCCTGCGGGTCTGGGATCAGGTCGAGAAATCCGCCAGACCAGCGCTCGCGTCGAACCGGGAAGTCGCCCAGCCATGAGCAACCGTCGTGACTTTCTGAAGCAGGCCGGACTTCTCGCCGCGGCCTTGCCGCTGGGCGCGAGCCTGCCGAACATCGCCAGCGCTTCGACCGCCGCCGCGCTGCCAGGCAACAAGTGGGCGCAGTTGCAACAGTTGTTCGATCAGGATCCGGCCTGGCTGCACTTCTCCAACTTCCTCGTCACCACCCACCCGCGCCCGGTGCGTGAGGCGATCGAGATGCACCGCGCCGCCCTCGACAAGAATCCGGGGCTGGCGATGGACTGGGACCACGGTGTCACCGAAAAACGTGAAGAAGACGTGCGCGTCTGGGCTGGTAAATATGTGCAGGCCGATGCCCGGCAGATTGCACTCACCGGCAGCACCACCGAAGGCCTGGCGATGATTTACGGCGGCGTCCAGGTACGCGCCGATCAGGAAATCCTCACCACCGAACACGAACACTACGCGACCCACACCATTCTCGAATTGCGCACCCAGCGCGACGGCACCAAGGTGCGCAAGATCCGCCTGTTCAAGGATCCGTACCGGATCAGCAAGGAAGAGCTGCTGGCGAATATCGACCGCAGCATCCGCCCGGAAACCCGCGTGCTGGGCATGTGCTGGGTGCATTCGGGCAGCGGCGTGAAACTGCCGCTCGGCGACATCGGTGCGCTGGTCGACAAACACAACCGCGGGCGCAGCGAGGCCGACCGCATCGTGTATGTCGTCGACGGCGTGCACGGTTTCGGCGTGGAAGACGTGAGCTTCCCGGCCATGAACTGCGACTTCTTCATCGCCGGCACCCACAAGTGGATGTTCGGCCCGCGCGGCACCGGGATCGTGGTCAGCCGCACACCGCAAGTGAAATACGTCACGCCGATCATCCCGACCTTTTCCGAGGCCGAACACTTCTCCACCACCATGACGCCGGGCGGTTACCACTCGTTCGAGCATCGCTGGGCGTTGACCGAGGCCTTCAAGCTGCACCTGCAACTGGGCAAGGCCGACGTGCAGGCGCGCATTCATGAACTGAACAGCTACCTGAAAAAACGTCTGCTGCAACGCCCGCAGATCGAACTGGTCACGCCGTTGAGCCCGGAGTTTTCCGCAGGCTTCACCTTCTTCCGGGTCAGGGGCAAGAACAGCGACAAGATCGCCGCGCACCTGATGGCCAACAAGGTGGTGGCCGACGCCGTGGAGCGCGATGTTGGCCCGGTGATCCGCACCGCACCCGGCCTGCTCAACGGCGAAGCCCAGATCGACCGCCTGCTGGCGGTGCTCGACCGGGCGCTGTGAGCGCCAACGATTTCCTTCCTTTGACGAGACTCGAAATGAACAACGAACTGCCTCGTTCTGCCCTGAAAACCCTGCCGGCGCTGATGTTCGCCGCCCTCGCCGCCAGTCTGCTGCCAAACGCCGCGCAAGCCGCCACGCCGCCGGCACCGGGCAAGGTGTTCAAGGATTGCAAGGACTGCCCGGAAATGGTCGTGCTGCCCACCGGCACCTTCACCATGGGCACGCCTGAAGACGAAGTCGGCCGCGAGCCCGACGAAGGCCCGATGCATCCGGTGACGTTCGCCAAACCGCTGGCGATCAGCCGCTTCCAGGTACTCAAGGGCGAATGGTTCGCCTACCTCAAGGACACCGGCTACCAAATGCCCGACGGCGATGATCGCCCGGGGCGCGCGTGCAAGGCCGGGATCCCGGATTACGCCGGCAGCGACCCGCGCAAGCAGTACACCGACAGGTATCCGGCGGTGTGCATGGACTTCGCCGAGGCCAACGCCTACGTGGCCTGGCTGTCGAAAAAGACCGGCAAGCAGTACCGCCTGGTCAGTGAGTCCCTGCGCGAATACGCCGCCCGTGGCGGCACCACCGGGCCGTTCCCCTTCCCGTTCGATGAAGGCAAGGAATACAGCATCGCCAAACATGCCAACACCTACGGCGCTGCCGACGGCTACAACTTCACCGCGCCGGCCGGCAGCTTCCCGCCCAACGCCTTCGGTGTGTACGACATGCACGGCAACGTCTACGAATGGACCGCCGATTGCTACAACGAAAACTACGAAGGCGCGCCGAGCGACGGCAGTGCGTGGGAGACCGGCAAGTGCCAGTTCAAGCGCATTCGCGGCAACGACTGGGGCGAAGCGCCGGTGTTCTCGCGCTCCGGCAACCGCAATGCGCTGGTGCCGACCGAGCGCGGCGACTGGATCGGTTTCCGGGTCGCGCGGGATCTGTAACGCTCCCGCCGCCACGCTAAATTAACCCTCCCGCCAGTCGTTCTACAGATGGTGCGATCCATTGCGACGCGCCACTGCCCTCTACGTCACCCAGGCGATGTCCGCAGCCGATCCCGGACCTCGCCGCTCTTTCACGCAGGGAACCTCCATGAGCAAACCAACACGCGGGGTGATCAATGAATTGTTCGCCCTGCTCAAACCCTTTCGGCTGATCGTGGCCGGTTCGATCCTGCTCGGCATGGTCGGCGGCCTGAGCGTCACGGCGCTGCTGGCGACGATCAACAACGCGCTGCACTCCGAAGCCGGCCTGACCAGCAACGTGGTCGCGGCGTTCGCCGGCCTGTGTCTGCTGGCCCTGCTCAGTTCGATCTTCTCCGACATCGGCACCAACGTCGTCGGCCAGCACATCATCGCCAGGCTGCGCAAAGAACTGGGCGAAAAAGTGCTGTCGGCGCCCATCGAGCAGATCGAACGCTATCGCAGCCATCGGCTGATCCCGGTGCTGACCCACGACGTCGACACCATCAGCGATTTCGCCTTCGCTTTCGCGCCGCTGGCCATTTCCATGACCGTCACCCTCGGCTGCATGGGCTACCTGGCGATGCTGTCGTGGCCGATGTTCCTGATGATGGTGGTGGCGATTCTGATCGGTACCGTCATTCAGTACATCGCCCGTGGGCGCGGCATGCAGGGCTTCCTCAAGGCCCGGGATTACGAAGACGAGCTGCAAAAGCACTACAACGCCGTCGCCGAAGGTGCCAAGGAGCTGCGCATCCATCGCCCGCGCCGCCATCGCATGTTCACCTCGGGCATCGAAGGCACGGCCGATAAAATCTGTGACACCCAGGTACGTTCGGTGAACATCTTCGTGGTCGCCAAGACCCTCGGCTCGATGCTGTTCTTCGTGGTGATCGGCCTGGCACTGGCCCTGCAATCGCTGTGGCCGAGCGCCGCCAAAGCGGTGATGAGCGGTTTCGTGCTGGTGCTGCTGTACATGAAAGGTCCGCTGGAACACATCATCGGCACGCTGCCGATCGTCAGCCGCGCACAGATTGCATTCCGCCGGATTGCCGAATTGTCCGAGCAGTTCTCCTCGCCCGAGCCGCACTTGTTGCTCAGCGACCAAGGCAATAAAAAAACGCCCGTGCACAGCCTGGAGCTGACCGACGTCTCGTACAGTTTCCCGACCGTGGAAGGCGCTGCGCCGTTCCGCCTGGGGCCGGTGAACCTGAAGATCGATCAGGGCGATATCATCTTCATCGTCGGTGAAAACGGTTGCGGCAAGACCACCCTGATCAAACTGCTGCTGGGCCTGTATGCGCCGCAGCAGGGTGAGATCCGCCTCAACGATCAGGTCGTGACCGCCCTCACCCGCGACGACTATCGCCAGTTGTTCACCACGATCTTCGCCGACTATTACCTGTTCGACGACGTGGTGCAGGGCGACACGCATATTCCGCAAGACGCCAACAAATACCTCGAGCGCCTGGAAATCGCGCACAAGGTCAGCGTGCGCGACGGCGCGTTCACCACCACCGATCTGTCGACCGGTCAACGCAAGCGTCTGGCGTTGATCAATGCGTGGCTGGAAGAGCGTCCGGTGCTGGTGTTCGACGAATGGGCCGCCGACCAGGACCCGACGTTCCGACGGATTTTCTACACCGAATTGCTGCCGGACCTGAAGCGTCTGGGCAAGACCATCATCGTCATTTCCCACGACGATCGTTACTTCGACGTCGCCGACCAACTGGTGCGCATGAGCGCCGGCAAAGTGGTCACCGAGCTGCAGCCCGCCTGATTGTGAAAAATTTGTAAAAAAAGTGCGTTGAGCCTTTCCGGTTTTCGGAAGGCTCAACGTCTTACTTACAGTTAATAGAAATAGTTCTCAGTCAACACTTTGAAGAGTAGAAGAACAATGCCCGCACCGCACGGACTCCACCCGCTCGCCAAGGCTCTGCTGATCCGCCGTTCCTTCCGCACCACCCTTCCAGCCGTTTGCGCCCTTGCCCTCACCCTGCCGATCACCGGCCAGGCGCAGGCAGCGGCCGTGGCGATCAATATTCCTGCTCAGTCGCTGGGGAGCGCTCTGCAGGAATTCGGCCGCCAGACCAATCTGCAAGTGCTGTACAGCCCGGACGAAGTGAGCGGCCTGCGGAGCACCGCCGTCAGCGGCAGCCTGGAACCGACCGCAGCGATCGGGCAATTGCTGCAGGGCACCGACATCACCTACAGCGTCCAGGGCAACAACGTTGCGTTGCGCGCCCGCGGCAACAGCGCAAGCCTGGATCTGGCGCCGACCAGCATTACAGCGGCCCAGGAATCGGCGTGGGGCCCGGTTGACGGGATCGTCGCCAAACGCAGCGCCACCGGTTCCAAAACCGATACCGCGCTCAAGGAAATCCCGCAGACCATCAACGTCGTCACCCAGGACGAAATCAAGATGCGCGGTTCGCAATCGGTCACCGAAGCCCTGCGCTACACCGCGGGCATGACCGGCGGCGGTTTCTCCGACCGGGTGAAAATCTTCGACGAACCGACGTCCCGTGGCTTCTCGCCTACCCCGCTCTACCTCGATGGTCTGCACCTGCCTTACGGCGGCGGCAGCACCGGCGGTTCGCTGCAGATCGATCCGTACAGCCTGGAGCGCATCGAAGTGCTCAAGGGCCTGGCATCGGTACTCTACGGCCAGAACCAGCCAGGCGGGATCGTCAACATGGTCGGCAAGCGTCCGACCGCCACACCGTTGCACGAAGTGATCCTGGGTGGCGGCAGCTATGACCGCAAATACGGCGCCTTCGACCTGGGCGGCCCGATCGACGACCAGGGTGAGTTTCTCTATCGCCTGACCGGTGTGGTCAACGACAGCAACTCGCAGATCGACCACGCCGACCAGAACCGCATGATGCTCGCGCCCAGCCTGACGTGGCTGCCGAACGACCGCACCAGCATCACCTTCTACGGCCAATACCAGAAAGACCGCGACACCCCGGAAGCCCAGGGCCTGCCGGCCGACGGCACCGTCCACCGCAGCAGTGCCGGGCGCATCAGCCGCAGCCTGTTCATCGGCGAGCCGGGCGTGAACAAGTACGACCGCGAACAGTTCGTGATCGGCTACGAGATCGCCCACGAACTCAACGACGTCTGGACCCTCAAGCAGAACGCCCGCTACGCCGACCTCAACGACCGTTACGTCGCGCCGCTGCACGGCTACTCGTTCGAAACAAACCCGGTCACCGGTGACGAAATCAGCTACCAGACCCGTTACGGCGTGGACTGGGCTCAGCACAACAAGGTTTTCGGCATCGATAACATTGCCCAGGCACAGTTCAAGACCGGCGAACTGGACCACACCCTGCTGCTGGGCGTGGACTACTACCACTTCAACTCCAAGTTCCTCGGTCGCTATGACCGCACCGGCCCGGCCATCGACCTGTACAACCCGGTCTACGGCAGCGAGTTCAATTTCCGCCAGCCTTACAAGTGGGACAACACCGTCAAGCAGACCGGCCTGTACACCCAGGACCAGATGCGCTGGAACCAGTGGTTCCTGACCATTGGCGGGCGTTATGACTTCGCCGAGACCATCAACAAGGAACCGTTGGGCGGCAACCGTTCGAACCTCAAGGACGAGAAGTTCACCGGTCGTGCAGGCTTTGGCTACGAGTTCGAGAACGGCATGACGCCGTACGTGAGCTATGCCGAATCATTCCTGCCGCAAACCGGTGCCGACATGAACGGTCGCGGGTTCGAACCGACCGAAGGCAAGCAGTACGAAGTCGGCATCAAGTACGAGCCGAAGTCGATCGACGGCTTCATCCAGCTGTCGGCCTATCAGATCGACCAGAACAACATGCTGACCAACGACCTGCAAAACCCGGGTTTCAGCATCCAGAGCGGTTCAGTGCGCTCGCGCGGCGTGGAACTGGAAGGCAAGGTCAACGTCACCCAGAACCTGCGCGTGCTGGCCTCGGTGTCGCGTAACCAGATCAAATGGCGCAGCGTCAACGATGGCCGCGAAGGTCGCACCCTGGCCATGAGCCCGCCGCTGACGGCGTCCGCATGGATCAACTATGACTTCGACATCTCGACGTCGCTGGCCGGTCTGGGCATGGGCCTGGGCACCCGTTACGTGCGCAGCAGCTATGGCTCGGACTACGAGGAAGATTCCTTCCAGATCCCGTCCTACACCGTGTATGACGCCATGGTCTCCTACGACCTGGAAAAATCGCCACTGCACGTCAAAGGCGTGAAGGTGAAGATGAACCTGGAAAACCTCACGGACGAGAAATACGTCGCCAGCTGCAACAGCACCCTGGACTGCTACTACGGCGAAGGCCGGACCATGACCGCCGACGTGACCTACAACTGGTAACACGCTCAGCGTCAAACAGAACGCCGGCATCTGCCGGCGTTTTGCTGTCTGCCCGAAAGCAATTCCCGGGCAAAAGAAAAGGGCCGTAAACAGCGGCCCTTTCAGTCCCTCGAAAACCAGTGTCACTGCGCCGTAAACACCTCCACCAAGCGCTCGGCGATGTGTCGCTGCGCTTCTTCGGCTTCGTCGATGATCGCGCCCATGCGCATGAAGTCATGGGTCATGCCTTCGTACACTTTCAACTCGACCTCGACACCCGCCGCCTGCAAATGCCGGGCGTATGCCACGCCTTCGTCGTGCAGTGGATCGCACTCCGCCAACACCAAAAGCACCGGCGCCACAGCGGCTGAGACGTCACCCAGCAACGGCGAAAAACGCGGATCGAGACGGTCGGCCGCCTCACGCTGATAGTGGTTGTAGAACCAGTTCAGCGATGCCTTCTCCAGCAGATAACCCTCGGCGTAACGCTCGATGGACGGGGTGCTGCGGCTGGCGTCGGTGACCGGGTAGATCAGCACCTGCAAACGCGGCTGCACCGGGGCACCCGCCAATTGCGCGGCCAGCACCGTGGCCAGGCTGCCGCCTACGCTGTCACCGGCAATCGCCAGACGTGCGTTGTCCAGCCCAAGGTCCTGAGCGCTGGCGACCAACCAGTGCCAGGCATCCTGTGCATCGTCAGCGGCGGTCGGGAAGCGACATTGCGGCGCCAGTCGATAGGCCACCGACACCACCACGCAATCGGCCATCGACGCCAGCGCCCGGCACAGCGAATCGTGGGAATCGAGGCTGCCAACCACATAACCGCCGCCATGGAAATACAACAGTGCCGGACGCCCGGCCCCGGCCTTCAAGGGCTGATTGCTGTAGACCCGCGCATCCAGCAGCGAGCCGTCGCGCACCGGCAGTTGCAGCTCATCGACCACCGCCAGGTCTTCACCGCCAGCGGCCATCAGCAACGAAGACTGATCGAACTGCTCGCGCGCCTGTTCCGGGCTCAACTCATGCATGCCCACGCGTTTGCCGCTGGCCCGGCCGTTGCCGACCAGTTGCAGAAATGCGGCGATATCAGGATTCAACGACATTCAAATTCTCCAGACCACTCGGGCGCCTTAAGCGCCCGAGTGGTGTTTGCGGTTACAGGGCAGGATTCAGGACATGGCTACTGATTCAACGATCTCGCCGAGCATTTCTTCAGCCTCGGACAGGAAAGTTTCATCCCGCGGGATCTGGAAGTGCCCGCAATCGAGCCATTCGCCGCCCATGCCCGGCTGTTCGAGTTGCGTCGCCAGTTCAGCCGCCTCCTCTTCGCGACCGAGCGTCCACCAGCAGACCGGCTGCACCGCCAGCGGCGGACAGCGGTCGAGTTGCAGCGACAGCTGTTTAAGCCGGCGCGCCACGCTGAACACATGGGCCAGTTCATCGGCCCCCAGCGCGACGTAGGTCGAAGCCCCACCTCCGACGCCCATCGCTGCGTTGAACACTGCACGCAGGTGCTGTGCCGTTTCCTCGCCGTCGATGGTCACGTTTGTGGCATCCGGCAGCGTGACCCGCAGAAAATCGCGCAGGTCGGCTCGCCAGTCATCCACAGCGCCGGCATTGATCGCCGCCGAGGCCACGAAGCTGTCCACCAGGCCGACGAACTGCACGGGCTGCCCTTCCCGCTCAAGCTGCGCCGCCATCAGCATCGCCAGCGTACCGCCGAGCGACCAACCCAACAGGTGATACGGCCCCTGCGGTTGTTTCTCGCGGATCTGCGCCACGTAATCACTCGCCATGCTTTCCAGCGACGTGTCGCTGAAGGCCGGATCGAGCAACATCCGCGACTGGATCGCCAGCACCTGGCGCTGACCGCTCAGACGACGGGCCAATGGCTCGTAATCGAACACCGTGCCGAAACCGGCATGGATGCAAAACAACGGTTCCCGCCCCTTGACCTCGGCGTTCATCGCCAACAGTCCGGAGGCTTTCTCGGCCGTGCCCTGAACACTGGCCACCAGTTCGGCGATGCTCGGTTTCTGCATCAGATCGCGCAGTTTCAGGCTCAGGCCCTGGGACTTGAGCACACGACTGCGAGCGACCACCTGCAGGCTGAGGATCGAGTCGCCGCCCAGTTCAAAGAAGTTGTCGGTCAGGCCGACGCGTTCGATCTTCAGCACCTCCTGCCAGATCTTCGCCAGAGATTTTTCCAGCTCGGTACGCGGCGCCACGTAATCCTGACGCTGTCCGGCGTCCGGATCCGGCAGGGCCTTGCGATCGAGTTTGCCGTTCGGCGTCAGCGGCATGCGCTCAAGCAACATCAAGTGCGCAGGCACCATGTAGTCCGGCAGGCCGGCCTTGAGCTGTTCGCGCAAGCGTTCGCACAGACCGTCCACCGACGTATCGGCACCGGCCAGCACATAGCCGAGCAGCTGTTTGCCGCTGACGCCATCCCGAGCGACCACGGCTGCATCGCGCACACCCGGTTGCTGCTTGAGGCGTGCTTCGACCTCACCCAGTTCGATACGGAAACCGCGGATCTTCACCTGATGGTCGATTCGGCCGAGGTAGTCGACCGTGCCATCGGCGCGCTGGCGTACCAGGTCGCCAGTGCGATACAGCCGGCTGCCATCGGTGCTGAACGGGTTGGCCACGAAGCGCTCGGCGGTGCCGCCGGCGCGCCCCAGATAACCACGGGCCAGCGCGCCACCGAGGTACAACTCGCCGGCAATCCCGACCGGCAGACGGTTGAGATCGCTGTCGAGCACGTAACCACAGCGCTCACCGACCACACTGCCGATCGGCGCGTAGGCAGCGCCGCAGACATCCTCGGCGCCGGCCTTCCAGATCAGCGGCGTGACCACGGTTTCGGTCGGGCCGTAGCCGTTGATGATGTACTGCGGTTTCAGCGCACGCTTGGCCAGCTCGAAACTCGCCACCGGCACCGCATCGCCGCCGAAGCAGTAGATCCGCACCGGCGGTGGGTTGCCGTGTTGCTCGGCGTGTTCGGCCAGTTGCTGCAGGTACACCGGCGGGAACGCCGCCACGGTCACGCCGTGTTGATGCATGGCGTTGCAGGTCTGCTCGGCGGTCCACAGACTGTCGTCACGGATCAGCAGGCGTGCGCCATGGGTCAGGGTGGTCAGCCAGCGTTCATGGGCGCCGTCGAACGCGAACGACATGAAGTGCAATTCGCAATCGGCTTCGCTCATTTCATAACGCTGACCGATCGCCTCGCAGTGCATCGCCAGCGGCCCGTGAGCCACACCGACGCCTTTGGGCAACCCGGTGGAACCGGAGGTGTAGATCACGTACGCGAGGTTGCCCGGTTCGACCGAAACCTGCGGCGCAGTATCCGGCCAGGCGCTGAGGTCCAGTTGATCCAGTTCCAGCACATGCAGGTTGTCCTGGGCTGGCATCACCTGACGCAGGCTCGAATCGCTGAGCAGCAACGCAATCCCGGAATCACGCATCAGATAACTCAAACGCTCGCGAGGATAGGTCGCGTCCAGCGGCACATAGGCACCGCCAGCCTTGAGCACCGCCAGCAGCGCGACGATCATGTTTTCGCTGCGCGGCAGCGCCACGCCGACCCGCACTTCCGGGCCGACACCTTCGGCGATCAGTGCATGGGCCAGACGATTGGCCCGTGCCTCGATCTGGCCGTAGCTGAATGCCTGATCGTTGAAGACCACGGCAGTCTGCTCGCTGCGCTGCACGGCCCACTGACCGATGCGCTGATGCACCGCCAGCGCTGGGGGCTGTCCGGCAACCATCGTCGAATCCGCGACCTGCGCAGTCGGCAGGCCGATGCGGCCCAGCGGTTGCGATGCGTCTTGCGTAAGCGCAACCAGCAGCCCTTCCATATTGCTGCGGATGCCTTCGACGGTCGCCCGGTCGAAGTGCTCGCGCAGGAACATGTACTCGATCACCAGCCCTTCTTCGAGCGTAACCATCAGGTCCATCGGGAAGTTGGTCAGGCCGGCGCTGGCGCTCTCGCCGAACTTGAGCGAGTCGTCGCGCCACTGCCGCAGCGCCTGATCGATCGGGTGGTTTTCGAACACGATGATGCTGTCGAACAGCGACTGTCCGGTACGCCCGGCCCAACGCTGAACATCGGACAGCGGCGTGTATTCGCGCTCGCGCATTTCCAGGTTGAAGTCCTGCAAGTCGCGCAGCCAGTGGCCGACCGCCTGTTCGGCCGGTACATCCTTGATCACCGGCAAAGTATTGATGAACAGACCGAGGATCGACTCCGACGCCGGCAGACTCGCCGGACGCCCCGCCACCGTGGCACCGAACGCCACGCAGCGCTGGCCGCTGTAACGGCTCAGCAGCATCAGCCACGCGCCCTGCACCAGCGTGTTGAGGGTGATCTGCTGGGACTGGGCGAAGGCTTTGAGCTGTTCGGTGCGGGTTTCGCCCAGACGGCTGTACAGCGCTTCGTGACCGCGACCTTCGCCGATGCGGGCAACCGCGTCAGCGAGATAAGTCGGCTCGTCGAGCAGGCTCAGGTGTTCACGCCAGAAACCTTCACTGGCGTTGGCATCCTGCTGTTGCAGCCAGTTGATGTAGCGACGGTACGGCACCGCTTCGGCGAGCGGCTGGCCGGAATACTGGCTCAGCACTTCGCCGATCAACTGCGAACTGCTCCAGCCGTCGATCAGGATGTGGTGATAGGTCCAGATCAGTTGATAGCTGCCCTCGCCCACCTGCACCAGGGTCAGGCGTTGCAGCGGCGGACGGTCGAGGTCGAAACCCTTGGCCCGTTCGCTGGCGGCCAGCGCCTGCAAGGCTTCTTCGGAATGATCCTGATCGCGCCAGTCGAGCACGCTCACCGGCAGTTGCGGATCGGCGAGCACGAATTGCAGCGGCTCGGCCATGTCCTGCCAGAGGAAACCGGTGCGCAGAATGTCGTGACGACGGCTCACCGCTTCCCACGCCGCCTGGAAGCGCGACGGCTCCAGGCCCTGCACCGGAATACTCACCTGGTTGATGTAGAGGTCGGCTTCCGGCGAGTTCAAACCGAGGAACAGCATGCCCTGCTGCATCGGCGACAAGCGGTACAACCCGTCCAGTTGCCCCTCGGGCAATGGCAGCCCGGCAATCTGCGCCTCGCTCAGACCGTGCAACGGCATGTCGACCAAAACGGCCACCGGTGCCTGAGTGCCTTCGCTCGCCTGGGCACGCACGGCCAGTTGCTGGATGGTCGGCTGCTGGAACAGGTCTTTCGGGCTCAGTTCGATGCCTTGTTGACGGGCGCGGCTGACCACCTGAATCGAGACGATCGAATCGCCGCCCAACGCGAAGAAACTGTCGGTGGTGCTGATCCGCTCAAGGCCCAGCACGTCTTTCCAGATCTCCACCAGCGTCTGCTCGACGGCATTGGCCGGTTCGACGTGTTGCTGCGCAGCCGAGAACGCCAGCGCCGGCAGACGCTTGCGGTCGAGCTTGCCGTTGGGGCTCAGCGGCATCTGCGCCAGCCACATCCGGTGCGCCGGCACCATGTAATCCGGCAGGCTCGCGCCCAGCCAGCTCGACAGGCTGTCGTGCAGTGCGTTGCGCGCGGCATCGCTGGCGTCGACAGTCGCCGGATCGCTCGGCACCAGATACGCCACCAGTTGCTGACTGCCCAGTACGTCACGGGCAACCACCACCGCTTCCCGCACGGCAGGGTGTTCCATCAACCGTGCTTCGATTTCGCCCAGCTCGATCCGCAGACCGCGCAGTTTGACCTGATGGTCGATGCGCCCGACGTACTCGATCACGCCGTCGGCGCGATAGCGCGCCAGGTCACCGGTGCGGTACATCCGCTCGCCGGCCGCGAACGGATTGGCGACAAAGCGCTCGGCGCTCAGCCCTGGACGACGGTGATAACCACGGGCCAGACCGATTCCGCCGAGATACAACTCACCGGCTACACCCACCGGCAGCGGATTGAGACCACTGTCGAGAATGAAGGTCGACAGGTTGGCAATCGGCTGACCGATCGGCACGCCATCGCGACCTTCGTCGCGGCAGGTCCAGTGGGTCACGTCGATCGCGGCTTCGGTCGGGCCGTACAGGTTGAACAGACCGGCCTGCGGCAGTTTGGCGAAGACCTGCACCTGCGCATCCACCGGCAGCGCTTCACCACTGCAGACGATGCGCTTCAGACCGGTGCAGCTCGACACGTTGGCATCCTGCAGGAAGGCCTGCAGCATCGACGGCACGAAGTGCAACGTGGTGACGCGCTCGGCATTGATCAGCGCGATCAGTTTCGCCGGATCGCGGTGGTCGCCCGGTGCCGCGACGACCAGTCGGGCGCCGGTCATCAGCGGCCAGAAGAACTCCCACACCGACACGTCGAAGCTGAACGGGGTTTTCTGCAGCACCGTGTCGCTGGCGTCCAGACCATAGGCCTGCTGCATCCACATCAGGCGGTTGGTCAGGGCGCGATGAGCGTTGCCCGCGCCTTTCGGCATGCCGGTGGAACCGGAGGTGTAGATCACGTACGCCAGGTTGCTGGCGTCGTATTCGACCTGCGGATTGTGTGTCGGCCACTCGGCGAAGTCCGCACCGGACGGTTCCAGGCACAGGGTCTGTACGCCGTCGGGAATCGGCAGGCTGGCCAGCAGGTGCGGCTGGGTCAGCAACTGGTCGATGCCGCTGTCGGCGATCATGTAGCTCAGGCGATCACGCGGGTATTCCGGATCCAGCGGCACGTAGGCGCCACCGGCCTTGAGGATCGCCAGCAGGCCGATGACCATTTCCAGGCTGCGTTCGACCGCAATCCCCACCAGCACATCCGGGCTGACCCCACGGGCGATCAAGCCATGGGCCAACTGGTTGGCGCGGGTATTGAGTTGCGCGTAGCTCAGGGTCTGGCCGGCGAACACCAGAGCCGGCGCGTCCGGCGTGCGCAGGGCCTGGGTTTCGATCAGCGTGTGCACGCCCTGCTCCAGCGGATAGTCGATGCCGGTGGCGTTCCACTGCTCGACCATCAAGCGACGGTCGACGCTGTCGAGCAAGTCCAGCGCGCCGAGCATGGCATCGCCCGACTGCACCATTTGCTGCAACAGGTTTTGCAGCTGCGCGCTCAATTGCACGATCACCGAATCGGTGAACTGCCCGCGCTGGTAGCTGTAGTGCAGCGACAGTTCATCGCTGACGTTCACCGCCAGGGTCAGCGGGTAGTTGGTCTGCTCGTGGTTATTGACCTCGCCAAAGCGCAGTTCCTGCGGCGCGCCCTCTTCCAGGGCCTGGGACACGGGATAGTTCTCGAACACCAGAATGTTGTCGAACAGCGCTTCACCGCTCTGCCCGGCCCAGCGCTGGATGTCGAACAGCGGCGTGTGTTCGTGTTCGCGCAGGCCGATGTTCTGCGCCTGCACGCTCTGCAACCACTGGCCGACGCTGTATTCCGAACGCGGGCTGGCGATCACCGGCAAGGTGTTGATGAACAGGCCGATCTGCTGCTCGACGCCTTTGAGCTCGGTCGGACGACCGGCCACGGTGGCACCGAAGGCTACACTTTCCTGACCGGTCAGGCGCTGCAACAGCAGCAACCAAGCGGCCTGAATCAAGGTATTGAGCGTGACTTTCTGCTGACGGGCAAACTCGCCCAGGCGTCGGGTCTGTTCGGCGTCGATGAACACGTAGCGCTCGCCATGACCTTCACGCAACTCGTCGCTGCGCTGGGCCTGAATGGCCTGGGCCAGACGGGTCGGCTCTTGCAGGCTGGCCAGTTGCGCGGTCCAGTAATGCTCACTGACCTTGGCGTCCTGGCGTTGCAGCCATTCGATGTAGTCGCGATAACGCCCGGTCAGCGCTGGCAGGGTTTCTCCGGCATAACGCTGGAGGACTTCGCCGAGCAACTGCGAATTGCTCCAGCCGTCCATCAGGATGTGGTGATTGGTGTAGATCAGGTGGCAACGCTGATCGTCCAGACGCACCACGACCATGCGCAGCAGCGGGCCGTGGCTCAGGTCGAAACCCTGTGCCTGTTCGTTGGCTGCCAATCGATCCAGCGCTGCCGGATCGGCGCTGCGGTCACGCCAGTCGAGCACGCTGAACGGCATCTCCAGCTGCTTGTGCACCACTTGCACCGGACGCGCCACCTGGCCTTGCCAGACGAAACTGGTGCGCAGGATGTCGTGGTTATCCACCGCCGCCTGCCAGGCTTGCTGGAAGCGCTGCGGGTCGAGGCCTTCGACATCCAGGCGAACCTGGTTGATGTAGTCGCCGCTCGCCTGCTCGTACAGACTGTGGAACAGCATGCCATGCTGCATCGCCGACAGCGGATAGATGTCGGCAAGCTGCGGCGCCGGCAGCGGCAAGCTGTCGAGTTGTGCCTGGGTCAGACCCGCCAACGGGAAGTCCGACGGGGTCAGGCCCTCCACGCCCGGGGTCAGGCAGTGAGCGATCAGCGCGGCCAGTTCATCGGCGTAGTCGCGGGCCAGCGCCTCAATGGTGGCGCTGTCGAAACGCTCTTCGCTGAAGGTCCAGCCGACGCTCAACTCACCGCCATACACCTGACCGTTGAGGGTCAGCCAGTTGCCCAGCGGCGCGTCCGGGCTTTGTTCCAGACCAGCGTTGTCCGGGGCCGGCGCGAACAGTGCGCCATCATCGGCCTCGAAGCTGCCGTCGAACTGGCCGAGGTAGTTGAAGATAATGCGCGGGGTCGGCAACGCCTTCAGACTGCTTTGCGCGCCGGCATCACCGAGGTGACGCAACGCGCCGAAACCGATGCCCTTGTTCGGGATCGAGCGCAGTTGTTCCTTGATCCGCTTGATCGAATCGCCCGCGCCTTCGGCCGGGGTCAGACGCACCGGGAACAGGCTGGTGAACCAGCCCACGGTACGGGTCAGATCGACGTCGTTGAACAGCTCTTCGCGACCGTGACCTTCCAGTTGAATCAGGGTCGACGGCTGCCCGCTCCAGCGCCCGATCACTCGGGCCAGCGCGGTCAGCAGCAGGTCGTTGACCTGGGTGCGATAGGCCGCCGGGGCTTCTTGCAACAACTGCCGGGTCAGTTCCGCGCTGAGGCGAGTCTGTACGGTCTGCGCCAGACGGTTCTGCTGGCCGGCGTCGACACGCTTGCACGGCAAGTCGGTGCTGACGTCGCTCAGGCAGGCCTGCCAGTACGCCAGTTCTTCCTGCAATGCCGGGCTGTTGGCGTAGCGCTGCAAGTGTTCGCTCCAGTCCTTGAAGGCGCTGGTCTTGGCCGGCAGGCTCAGGGCCTGACCGTTGATGGCTTGCTGATACGCGGTTTGCAGGTCCTCCAGCAGAATCCGCCACGACACGCCGTCCACCGCCAGGTGATGGATCACCAGCAACAGGCGTTGGCTGCCATCGGCCAGATTCGCCAGCACCGCCCGCAGCAGCGGGCCGTTCTGCAGGTCGAGGCTGCGCTGGGCGCGGTTGCCCAACGCTTCAAGATCGGCGATGTCGGCAATGGCTTCCTGCCAGAGCAGATCTTGCGGCAAGGCTTCGACCGCCAGGTGTTCGGCCTGCCAGACACTGCCTTGCTGGCTGAAGCTCAGGCGCAAGGCATCGTGATGGATGACCAGCGCGCGCAACGCTTGCTCGATCTTTTCGGCCGCCAGCGGCTGACGTGGCTTGAGCAGCACCGACTGGTTCCAGTGGTGACGCTCGGGGATTTCGTCCTCGAAGAACTGCTGCTGGATCGGCAGCAGCAACGCCGGGCCGGTGACCGGTTGCTGATCGATGGTCGACTCGCTGTCGCCGAGCTGCGCGACCAGCGCCAGACGCTGCACGGTCTGGTGCTGGAACAGGTCTTTGGGGTTCAGACGGATGCCGGCCTGACGGGCGCGGCTGACCACTTGAATCGAGATGATCGAATCGCCGCCCAGCTCGAAGAAGTTGTCGTTCAGACCCACTTGCGGCAGCTTCAGCACGTCCTGCCAGATCTCGGCCAGACGCTGCTCCAACTCGCTTTGCGGTGCCTGATAAGCCTGCTGCGCCTGACTCGCATCCGGGGACGGCAAGGCACTGCGGTTGAGTGTGCCATTGGCGGTCAACGGCAATTGTTCGAGCAACAACAGGTGCGCCGGGATCATGTGATCCGGCAGGTTTTCCTTGAGCGCGGCCCGCACGCTGTCACGCCACTGGCCCTGTTCGGCAGCGTCGGCGTCGAGCAATGCAGCCTCGCTCGGCACCAGGTACGCCACCAGTTGCTGACCACTGAGGCCCGGCTGCGCCAGCACCACGGCCTGACGCACGGCGGACTGTTCGAGCAACTGCGCTTCGATCTCGCCGAGTTCGATGCGGAAGCCGCGAATCTTCACCTGATGGTCGATCCGGCCGATGTATTCGATCACGCCGTCGGCGCGATAGCGCGCCAGGTCACCGGTGCGGTACAGACGCCCGCCATCGGCGGCAAACGGATCGGGAATGAAGCGCAGCGTGGTCAGGTCCGGACGGTTCAGATACCCCCGGGCCAGACCGGCACGGCCGACGTACAGCTCGCCGATGCAACCCTTGGCCACCGGGTTCAGGTCGCCGTCGAGCAAGTACCAGGACAGGTCCGGGATCGGCTCGCCGATCGGGCTGCTGGCGTCGCGTTGCAGGTCCGCCAGCGAGATCGGCCGATACGTCACGTGAACCGTGGTTTCGGTGATGCCGTACATGTTGATCAGTTGCGGGGCCTGATCGCCGAAGTGCTCGAACCATGGGCGCAGGCTCTTGACCTCCAGCGCCTCGCCGCCGAACACCACATAACGCAGGGACGGTTGCGCCGCCGCGTGTTCCGGGGCGCACGCCACTTGCATCAGTTGCTTGAACGCCGACGGCGTCTGGTTGAGGACGGTGATCCCTTCACGGCACAGCAAAGCGTAGAAATCGTCCGGCGAACGGCTGGTCTCGTAAGGCACGACCACCAGTTTGCCGCCGTACAGCAGCGCACCGAAGATTGCCCAGACCGAGAAGTCGAACGCGTAGGAATGGAACAGGCTCCAGACATCCTGCGGGCCGAAATCGAACCAGGCATCGGTGGCCTTGAACAGGCGCAGCACGTTGTGATGGGCGAGCAAGGTGCCTTTCGGCTGACCGGTAGAACCGGAGGTGTAAATCACGTAAGCCAGGTTGTCCGGGCTCATGGAGACCTGCGGGTTGCTGTCGCTGTAGCCTTCGAGGCCGTCGCGTTCCTGATCGAGCATCACGCTGCGCACCGAGTCCGGCACCGGCAGACGGCCGAGCAGATGACTCTGGGTCAACAGCAGAGCGATGCCGCTGTCGCCGATCATGTAGGCCAGACGATCTTCCGGATACGTCGGATCAAGCGGCACATAGGCACCGCCGGCCTTGAGAATCGCCAGCAGCCCGACGAGCATTTCCAGGCTGCGCTCCACCGCCAGACCGACGCGTACGTCCGGCCCGACACCGCTGGCAATCAACTTGTGGGCCAACTGGTTGGCGCGGCTGTTGAGCTCGCCGTAGCTCAGGGCCTTTTCGCCGTAAGTCACGGCCACCGCGTGCGGCGCCCGCGCGGCCTGCGCTTCGATCAGTTGATGCAGGCACGCCTGGCTCGGAAAATCGGCCACGGCCGGGTTCCATTGCAACAGCGTGGCCTGACGCTCGGCCGCATCATGCAGCGGCAGCTCGGCGATGCGCTGGGTGCAATCGGCGACGATCCCGTGCAGCAGATTCGTCCAGTGCTGTGCCAGACGTTCCATGGTCACCGCATCGAACAGGTCGGTGGCGTAGGTCAGTTCGGCCCACACGTTGTCCGCCGATTCGAAGGTGTCGAGGGTCAGGTCGAACTGCGCGGTGTGCGACACCCAGCTCAGGCCTTCGATCTCGATCTTCGACAGACGCGTTGCGCCTTCGGCCTGACGGGCCTGACTCTGGTGGTTGTGCAGCACCTGGAACAGCGGACTGTGGCTCAGGCTGCGTTCCGGTTGCAGCGCATCGACCAGTTGCTCGAACGGCAGGTCCTGGTGGGCCTGGGCGCCGAGCACGGTGTTCTTCACTTGCTGCAACAGGCTGCGGAAGCTCTGCTGGCTGTCGAACTCGGCCTTCAGCACTTGCGTGTTGACGAAGAAACCGATCAGGCCTTCGGTCTCGACCCGGTTGCGGTTGGCCACCGGCACGCCGACGCGAATGTCGGCCTGGCCGCTGTAGCGGTGCAGCAGGGTCTGGAACGAGGCCAGCAGCAGCGCGAACAGGGTGACGTTTTCGCGTTGCGCGACCTGCTTGAGGCCGGTGGCCAGTTCGGCGCTCAGCGGGATGTCCTGACGCGCGCCCCGATAGCTTTGCTCCGGCGGACGCGGACGGTCGGTCGGCAGCTCCAGCAACGGCTGGTCGCCATCGCCCAGTTGCGCAGTCCAGTAACTCAGTTGGCGCTCGCGTTCACCGGCATCCATCCACTGGCGCTGCCACACGGCGTAGTCGGCGTACTGCACCGGCAATGCCGGCAGCTGCGCGGTCTTGCCTTCGCTGTGGGCGGCATACAACGCCACCAGCTCGTTGACCATGATGCCCATCGACCAGCCATCGGACACGATGTGGTGCAAGGTGATGATCAGCGCGTGGTCATCGGCCGCCAGACGCAGCAACTTGACCCGCAGCAGCGGGCCTTTCTGCAAGTCGAACAGGTGCAGGGTTTCGGCAGCGACCAAGGCTTGCAGCGCGGAATCGTTCAGCTCGCGATCGATGGTTTCGACGGCGATGTCCAGCGATGCCTGGGCCTGGATCACTTGCAGGGTCTGGCCCTGCTCCTCGACAAAGCAGGTACGCAGGGATTCGTGGCGGGCGATCAGCGCATCGAAGCTGCGCTGCAACGCCGGCAGGTCCAGTTCACCGCGCAGGCGCAGTGCGGCCGGCACGTGGTAAGCGGTGCTGGTCGGCTCCAGTTGCCAGAGGAACCACTGACGTTCCTGAGCGTAGGACAGCGTCAGCGGTTGCAGGCGCGGCAACGCGACAATCGGCGGCTCTTGATGTGCCTGCTCGACCCCAAGGGCGGCGACGAAATCCACCAGCGTGCTGTGTTCGAACAAGGTGCGCAGCGGCACTTGCACGTTGAGCGCCTGACGCACGCGCGAAACGACTTGGGTCACCAGCAGCGAATGGCCGCCGAGCTCGAAGAAGTTGTCGCCCAGCCCCACCTGCTCCAGTTTCAACACGGTTTGCCAGATGTCGGCGACGGTGTGCTGGGTGGCGGTCTGCGGCGCGATGTAGGTCGATTGCAACTGGCTGGCGTCGGGCGCCGGCAAAGCCTTGCGGTCGACTTTGCCGTTGGGGGTCAGCGGCAGTTGCGCAAGGAACAGCAAGTGCGCCGGCACCATGTACTCCGGCAATTCAGCCTTGAGGCTGGCCTTGAGCGCAGCGCGCAACGCGGCTTCGCCATCGGCATCCAGCACCTCGCCGGACGCCGGCACCACGTAGCCCACCAGTTGCGGGCCGGTCGGGCCGTCCTGGGCGACGACCACGGTTTCGCGCACGCTGTCGAGCGCCAGCAGGCGCGCTTCGATTTCGCCCAGCTCGATCCGGAAACCACGGATTTTCACCTGATGGTCAATCCGCCCGATGTATTCGATCACGCCTTCGGCGCGGTAACGGGTCAGGTCACCGGTGCGATACAGACGCTCGCCGGTGCTTGAGAACGGATCCGGCACAAAGCGTTCGGCGGTCAGCGCAGGACGCTGGAAGTAACCCCGCGCCAGGCCATCGCCACCGATCAGCAGCTCGCCCGGCGCGCCGAGCGGATTGAGTTCCAGATCACTGCCGAGAATGTACAGCGCGGTGTTGTCGATCGGCTTGCCGAGGAACGGACGGCTGTTGTCCACGCTCAGCGGATGCAGCGCCGACCAGATCGTGGTTTCGGTCGGGCCATAGAGATTCCAGACCTTCGGCGAGCGCGCCAGCATGCGTTGTGCCAGTTCCTGGGGCAGCGCTTCACCGCCACACAGGAAAGTGCGGCCGTCGAGAATCCCGGCGTGTTCGTTGTCAAGCAGCATGCGCCAGGTCGAAGGCGTGGCTTGCAGCATGGTCACGCCGTGGCGGTCGATCAGTTCGAGCACCGCTTGCGGATCCTGATGCACGTCCTTGCCGGTCAGCACCACGGCGGCGCCGGCCAGCAGCGGGCCGTAGATTTCCAGGCCGAAAATGTCGAATGAGAAGGTGGTCAGCGACAGCATGCGATCCGCCGCCGCGATGCCCGGTTGCTCGACCATGCTCGCAACGAAGTTGCTCAGGGCTGCGTGGCGCACCATCACGCCTTTAGGCTTGCCGGTGGAGCCGGAGGTGTAAATGGTATAGGCCAGATGCTCGCCGTTCAGCGCCACGTCAGGCGCGGTGACCGGGTACTCCGCCAGCCAGTCCTGCGGCTGATCCAGCAGCACCGTGGCAAGGCCGGCCGGGATCGGCAGCAGCGTCTGCAAGTGCGACTGGGTCAGCAGCAATTCGATGCCGCTGTCCTCGATCATGTAGGCCAGACGATCCTCCGGGTACGCCGGATCCAGCGGCACATAAGCGCCGCCGGCCTTGAGGATCGCCAGCAGGCCGACGATCATTTCGACGCTGCGCTCGACCGCGATGCCGACCAGTCGATCCGGGCCGACGCCCAGCTCGATCAGCTTGTGCGCGAGCTGGTTGGCGCGGGCGTCCAACTGACCGAAGGACAACTGGTCTTGGCCGATGATCAGCGCGGTGGCGTCAGGCGTTTGCCCGGCCTGCAACGCAATGCGTTGCTGCACGCACGGTGCCGGCGCGGCGTGAGTGACCACGCGCTTCCAGTCCTGCAACAGCACTTGATGTTCGGTGGTTTCCAGCAGCGGCAGTTCGCCGACACGCTGATTCGGCGCGGCGACGATGCCGTGCAGCAGGTTCAGCCAGTGGCGCGCCAGACGCTCGATGGTTTCAGGCTTGAACAGGTCGGTGGCGTAAGTCAGTTCCGCCGCCACGCCTTCACTGGATTCGTAGGTGCCGAGGGTCAGGTCGAACTGCGCGGTGCGGCCTTCCCAGACGATATCCTCGACACTCAGTTGCGGCAGCTGCACCTGGCTCTGACGCTGGGTCTGGTCGTTGACCGCCTGGTGGTTGTACATCACCTGGAACACCGGGCTGTGGCTCAGGCTGCGTTCCGGTTGCAGGGCCTCGATCAGTTGCTCGAACGGCAGGTCCTGATGGGCCTGGGCCGCCATCGCCGATTGTTTGACCTGGGCCAGCAATCGATTGAACGGCAGTTGCCCGTGAACGTCCGCGCTCAGCACCTGGGTGTTGACGAAGAAGCCGATCAGCCCCTCGGTTTCCACCCGGTTGCGGTTGGCGGTCGGCACGCCGACGCGGATCTGCGACTGGCCGCTGTAGCGGTGCAGCAAGGCCTGGAACGACGCCAGCAGCACCATGAACAGACTCGCACCTTCGCGCTGGGCCAGTTGTTTGAGGGCATCGCCCAGTGCGGTCGGCAGGTGCAGATCGAGACGCGCACCACGGAAGCTTTGCACCGCCAGGCGCGGGTGATCGATCGGCAATTCCAGCACCGGCTGTTCGCCGCCGAGGGTGTCGATCCAGTATTTGAGCTGCCGCTCACGCTCGCCGGCCTCCAGCCAGTGGCGCTGCCAGATTGCGTAGTCGGCGTATTGCACCTCCAGCGGCGGCAGGCTCAGGGGCTGGCCGCCGGTGTCGGCGGCGTAATGCTTGATCAGCTCGCCGACCAGCACTTGCATCGACCAGCCATCGGAGATGATGTGGTGCTGGATCAGCGCCAGCACGTGATCGTCTTCACCGACCTTGAGCAACGACACCCGCAGCAACGGGCCCTGTTGCAGATTGAACGGGCGCGCGGTTTCATGCTCGACGAAAGCCTTGATCGCAGCGTCGGCGTCCAGACCGGCCGCCAGCGTCTCGACCGTGATGCTCAGCGGCATCTGCGCGTGAACCTGCTGGCAGAAGGTTTCACCCTGTTCGACGAACGTGGTGCGCAGGCTTTCGTGGCGGGCGACCACCGCGTTGAAACTGCGCTCCAGCGCCGCGACATCCAGCCGCCCCTTCAAACGCAGGGCGCTGGGAATGTGGTACGCGGTGCTGTGCGGGTCCATCTGCCACAAGAACAACTGGCGTTCCTGGGCGTAGGACAGCGGGATCGCCTCGAAGCTTGAGCGAGTTTCCGGAATCGGCAGGTTGGCCGGCGAGACGCCCTCTTCGAGCATCTTTTCCAGGTAGAGCTTACGTTTGTCCAGCGGCAGAGTGATAAAGCGCTTGGCAATCCTCAAAGCAACACTCGTGTCCATCAGAACTCCTCCATATCGTCAAGCAGGGCTTCCAGCTTGTTCAGTTTCTGTTCGTTGATTGCCCCGCCTCCTGTATCGAGTCGAGCGACAAAGTCGCCGAGGACGGGGTGCTGGAATAGCAGTTGCGGCGTCAGCGTCAGGCCCAGTTCCAGGGCGATGCGCGACACGACATTGACCGCCAGCAGCGAGTGCCCGCCGAGTTCGAAGAAGTGATCGTTCAGACCGATGCGTTCCACGGTGAGCACTTGCTGCCAGATTGCCGCGACCTGTTGCTCAAGCTCCGATTGCGGCGCGACATACGCGACCTGCATCTGGCTGGCATCCACCGCCGGCAGCGCCTTGCGGTCGAGCTTGCCGTTGGGGGTCAGGGGCAACTGCTCAAGGAACAGCAGGTGCGCGGGAATCATGTAGTCAGGTAACGAAGACTTGAGGCCAGTCTTTAGTCCGTCGCGCAGTTGGCGCTGCGCTTCACCGTCGTACACGTCCAGTTTCGGGGCCACGACATAGGCCACCAGTTGCGCGCCGCCCTCGGCCTCGACGGCCAGCACGGCCGCCTCGCTGATGCCCGGTTGCGCCAGCAGCCGCGCTTCGATTTCGCCGAGTTCGATACGGAAACCACGAATTTTCACCTGATGGTCGATCCGGCCCATGTACTCCAGATCGCCGTCCTCGCGCTGACGGATCAGGTCGCCGGTGCGATAGAGACGCTCGCCGTTGCGGGCGAACGGGTTGGGCACGCACTTCTCGGCGGTCATCGCCGCTTTGCCCAGGTAACCGCGCGTGACACCGGCCCCGGACAGGTACAACTCGGCCGACACACCGTGCGGCACCGCTTGCAGATCGGCATCGAGCAAGTGGCTGGCGGAGTGATCGAGCGCGCGACCGATGCGCGCCTGACCACCGGCGGTGCGGCGGGTCCAGGTCGAGTAAGTGGTGTCTTCCGACGGGCCGTACAGGTCGTAGACATGCTCAATGCTCGGCTGCTGATACAGCGCGTCCACCAGCCCTTGCTTGAGCGGTTCGCCCGCCAGGTTGATGATCCGCACACCCGGTGGAATCTGCCCGGCGCGCTGCAACGCATTGATCGCCGACGGCACGGTGTTGATCAGGCGCACCTGATCCCGAGCCGGCAGTTGCGGCAGTTCCAGCGCATTACGGGCGATGATCAACGAGCCGCCGTTGGCCAGGGTCACAAACAATTCCCAGACCGACAGGTCGAAACACACCGAGGTCGAGGCCAACACGCCTTGAATGTCTTCGCGGCGGTAGACCTTGGCCGACCAGTCGATCAGCGCCATGACGTTGCGATGGGCAATCGCCACGCCCTTCGGCTTGCCGGTGGAGCCAGAGGTGTAGATCACGTAGGCGAGGTTGTCCGGGGTCACGGCGGTTTGTGGTGCCTGAGCCGGATAACCATCCAGCACGATCTGATCCAGCAGCAACACCTGCGTGTCGGACGGCACGGTCAGAGTTGCCGCCAGTTCTTGCTCCGTCAGCAACACTCGAGCGCGGCTGTCTTCGAGCATGTAAGCCACGCGGTCGGCCGGATAGTCCGGGTCCAGCGGCACGTAGGCGCCGCCGGCCTTGAGCACCGCCAGCAGTGCAATCAGCAACTGTTCGGAACGGGGCAACGCCACGCCCACCCGCACTTCCGGGCCGACGCCTAGTTCAATCAACTTGCGCGCCAGACGGTTGGACCGGGCGTCCAGTTCGGCGTAGGTCAGCTGCGAGTCGGCGAAGGTCACGGCCAGTGCATTCGGGCTTGCGGCGACCTGACGGGCGATGCTCTGGTGGATGCACAGTTCGGTGACGAAATCGCTGGAAACCGGCGCCATTTCGATCAGGTGCAATTGGCTGAGCGAACGCTCGCCCGCCTCGGTCATCTGCTCAAGCAAACGCTGCAAATGAGCACCCAGTTGCGCCACACCGACGTCGGCAAAGCGGTCGCGCTGGTAGCTGAAGTGCACCGACAGTTCGGCGCCCAGATGCACCAGCAGGGTCAGTGGATAGTTCGTCTGTTCGTGGTTCTGCACCGGACCGAAATGCAGGCCGTGCGGCGCGCCTTGCTCCAGCGCTTCGGCGATCGGGTAGTTCTCGAACACCATCAGACTGTCGAACAGCGCGTCACCGCCCTGCCCGGCCCAGCGCTGGATCTGCGCCAGCGGTGTGTGCTCGAACTCGCGTAGCGCCAGGTTCTGTGCCTGAACGCCTTGCAGCCAGCTGGCCAGGGTCTGCTGTGCTTGTGGCGCGGCGATCACCGGCAAGGTGTTGATGAACAGACCGACCTGCTGTTCGGCCCCCGGCAGATCCGCCGGACGCCCGGCGACGGTGGCGCCGCACGCCACGCATTCCTTGCCGGTGTAGCGCTGCAACAGCAGCAGCCACGCGGCTTGCACCAGGGTGTTGACAGTGACTTTCGAGGCCCGGGCAAACTCGCCCAGACGCTGAGTCAGACCGGCATCGAGCACCTGGAAATGATCGCCATAACCGACGCTCGGCAGACCGGCATTCGGCCGCGCGATGGCATCGGCCAGACGCGTCGGCTCCTGCAGATTGCCCAGCGCCGCCAGCCAGTAGGCTTCGGCAGTCGCGGCGTCCTGACGTTGCAGCCAGGCGATGTAATCGCGGTAGCGCCCGGTCGGACGCGGCACCGCTGCGCCGCTGTAATGCTGCAACACTTCGCCGAGCAACTGCGCGCTGCTCCAGCCGTCCATCAGGATGTGATGGTTGGTGTAGATCAGGTGATGCCGGTTTTCCGCGATGCGCACCAACACCAGACGCAACAACGGTGCACGGCTCAGGTCCAGGCCCTGGGTACGCTCTTCGTCGGCGAGTTTTTTCAGCGCGGTATCAACGTCGGGCTGGCCGTTCCAGTCGAGTACGCGGAACGGCACTTCGAGCTGACGCTGCACCACTTGCACCGGCTGCTCCAGATCGCCCTGCCAGACGAAACCGGTGCGCAGGATGTCATGGGCATCCACCACCGCTTGCCACGCCGCGCGGAACCGCTGCGGGTCGACGCCATCGACGTCCAGACGCATCTGGTTGATGTAGTCGCCGTTGCCGTGTTCGAGCAGGGTGTGGAACAGCATGCCCTGCTGCATCGGCGACAGCGGGTAGATGTCGTCGATGGTCTGCGGCTGTGGCGCCAGTACGTCGAGCTGGGCCTGGGTCAGGGTCGCCAGCGGGAAGTCCGACGGGGTCACGCCATGGTTGGCGCTGTCGCAGCGATGGGCGATCAGCGCGGTCAGCTCTTGCAGGTAATCGTCGGCCAGACGCTGGATGGTCGCCGGCTCGAACATCTCGCGGCTGAAGGTCCAGCTCAGGTCCAGTTCGCCGTTGAACACCTTGCCGTCGAGGGCCAGCGGACTGCCCAGCGGGCCTTGCATATTCACTTCTTCGCCGCCGGATTCGCTGGTCGGCAGGAACAGCGCTGCATCACCGGCCTCGAAACTGCCGTCGAACTGGCCCAGATAGTTGAAGGTCAGGCGCGGCGTCGGCAGCGCTTGCAGGGTAGCGCGGGCGTGGTCGTCGCCCAGATGCGCGAGGGCACCGAAACCGATGCCTTTATTCGGGATCGCCCGCAGCTGTTCCTTGATCTGTTTCAGCGAGGCGCCGAGGTCGGCGGTCGGGGTCAGTTTTGCCGGGAACAGACTGGTGAACCAACCCACGGTGCGGGTCAGGACGATGTGATCGAACAGGTCTTCGCGACCATGGCCTTCCAGCTGCACCAGCACATTGTCGTCACCGGTCCAGCGCACCATCACCCGCGCCAGCGCGGTCAGCAGCAGATCGTTGACCTGGGTGCGGTAGGCCGCCGGGGCCTCTTGCAGCAGTTGACGGGTCAGGGTCTTGTCCAGCGGCGTGCGGATCGCCAGTGCCTGGCAATGTTGCTGGCCGCCTTGCGGGTTGTCGCACGGCAACGCGTTCGACGCGCCTTGCAGTTGTTGCTGCCAGAAGCCCAGCTCGGCTTGCAATGGGGCGCTGCCGGCGTAGTCCTGCAACGCTTCGGTCCAGGCTTTCACGGCGCTGGTCTTGGCTGGCAGTTGCACGGCCGCACCCGACTGGATCTGTCGGTAAGCGGTTTGCAGGTCTTCGAACAGAATCCGCCACGACACGCCATCCACCACAAGGTGATGAACCACCAGCAGCAGACGCTGACTGCCATCGGCCAGGTTCGCCAGCACCGCACGGATCAGCGAGCCGCCGCTCAGTTGCAGGCTGCGCTGGGCCTGATTGCCGATCGTTTCGAGAGCCGCCAGATCGGCGACCTCGACTTGCCACAACACCGTTTCACCGGCCTGGGTTTCGACGTCGCGGTACTGCGCCGTCCAGCCCTGCCCTTGTTCGGCAAAGTCCAGGCGCAGGCTGTCGTGATGCACAACCAACGCATCCAGTGCCTGTTCCAGAACAGAAGCATCCAACGGCTGAGCGGTCTTGAGCATCACCGACTGGTTCCAGTGATGACGGTCGGGAATCGGCTGGGCGAAGAACCACTGATGAATCGGCAGCAACGCGGTTTCACCGGTCACCGGGCGCTGATCGATCTGCTGCACCGGCTCACCGGTCTGCACCACATTGGCCAGCGCCTGAATGGTCTGATGCTGGAACAGATCTTTCGGGGTGAAACGCAACCCGGCCTGACGGGCGCGGCTGACCACCTGGATCGAGATGATCGAATCGCCGCCCAGCTCGAAGAAGTTGTCGGTCAGGCCGACGCGTTCCAGCTTCAGCACGTCCTGCCAGATCGTTGCCAATTGCTGCTCCAGCGCGCTTTGCGGGGCCACGTAGGTTTGCTGCAATTGGCTGACGTCAGGCTTCGGCAGGTTCTTGCGATCGAGTTTGCCGTTCGGCGTCAGCGGCATGCGCTCAAGGGTCACCACGTAGGCCGGGACCATGTGCGCCGGCAAGCTGGCCTTGAGTTGCGCCCGCAGTTGCTCGGCGAAATCCGCCTGTTGCGAATCGCCGACCACGTACGCCACCAGCCGTTTACTGCCGGCGCTTTCCTGGGCCACGACCACCGCTTCGCGCACGCCGTCGAGGGCTTGCAGGCTGGCTTCGATCTCGCCCAGTTCGATGCGGAAACCACGGATCTTCACCTGGTTGTCGATGCGCTCCAGGTAATCAAAAGTGCCGTCGGCACGCTGGCGCACCAGGTCGCCGGTGCGGTACAGCACGCCACCGGTTGCGCTGAACGGGTCCGCGACAAAACGCTCGGCAGTCATCGCCGGACGATTCAGGTAACCACGGGCCACACCGCTGCCACCCAGGTACAGCTCGCCGGCCATGCCTTGCGGCAACAGGTTCAGATCGGCGTCGAGCACATAGGCGCTGCGGTCGCCGATGCGGCTGCCGATCGGTGCATACGCGGCGCCGCACGGCACATCGCGACCGGCCTTCCAGATCAGCGGCGTGACCACGGTTTCGGTCGGGCCGTAGCCGTTGATGATGTACTCCGGATTCAGCGCGCGTTTGACTCGCTCGAAACTCGCATTCGGCACCGCATCGCCACCGAAGCAGTAGATCCGCACCTTTGGCGGATTGCCGACGCGTTCGGCGTGTTCGGCCAGTTGTTGCAGATACACCGGCGGGAACGCGACCACGGTCACGCCGTGCTCGATCATCGCGGTGTAGGTCTGCTCCGGCGTCCACAGGCTGTCGTCGCGGATCAGCAGCGAGCCGCCGTGGGTCAGGCTGGTCAGCCAGCGCTCATGGGCGCCGTCGAAGGCGAACGACATGAAGTGGAATTCGCAATCGCTGTCACGCATTTCATAGCGCTCACCGATGGCCAGGCAGTGCATTGCCAGCGGCCCGTGGGTGACGCTGACGCCTTTCGGATTGCCGGTGGAACCGGAGGTGTAAATCACGTAGGCCAGATTGTCCGGATCGATCGTCACCACCGGCGCCTGCGCCGAATGGCCGCTGAGGTCGAGGCGGTCCAGTTCCAGCACACTCATGGCGTTGTCGATCGGCAGTTGCGCCGACACGCGGGAATCGGTCAACAGCAGCGCCAGTCCGGAATCCTGCATCAGGTACGCCAGACGCTCGCGCGGGTAGCTGGTGTCCAGCGGCACATAGGCGCCGCCGGCCTTGAGCACCGCCAGCAAGGCAACGATCAGGCCTTCGCCGCGCGGCATCGCCACGCCGACCCGCACTTCGGCGCGCACGCCACGGGCCACCAGTTCGTGGGCCAGACGGTTGGCGCGGGCATCGAGTTCGCCATAGCTGTAATGCTTGCCATCGAAAATGACCGCGGTGCGATCCGGTTGCTGCGCGGCCAAACGGGCGTAGCGCTGGTGCACGGCAATATCGGTCGGATACGCCTGCGGATGGTTCTGCGCCTGTTGCCGCGCGTGTTCGTCAGCCGTGGCCAAAGCGATTTCACCGAGACGACGTTCGGCGGATTCGGCGAACTGTTCCAGCAGGTGCAGCAGTTGCGCGCTCAGACGTTCGACGGTGGCGACGCTGAAATGCGCCTGGTCGAAGCTCACGTGCAGCGCCAGGGTTTCGCCCAGCGTCACGCCGAGGGTCAGCGGATAGTGGGTCTGATCCTGGTTGGCGACTTCGCCGAACACTACGCCCTGGGCGGTGCCGTGTTGCAGCGCTGCGGAAATCGGGAAGTTCTCGAACACCAGCAGCGTGTCGAACAGCGACTCGCCGCCCTGCCCGGCCCAGCGCTGCATGCTCGCCAGCGGCGTGTGTTCGAACTCGCGCAGCGACAGGTTCTGCGCCTGCACCGCCGCCAGCCACGCGGCCACGGTCTGGTCCGGACGACTGCCGGCGATCACCGGCAAGGTGTTGATGAACAGACCGACCTGCTGCTCGATCCCCACCAGTTCCGCCGGACGCCCAGCCACGGTGGTGCCGAACGCCACGCAGGCGCTGCCGGTGTAGCGCTGCAACAGCAACAGCCATGCGGCTTGCACCAGAGTGTTGACGGTGACTTTCTGCTCACGGGCAAACGCGTTCAAGCGCCGGGTGCGCGACGCATCGAGGTCGTAGTGCTTGAGCAGATGACCGACTTCACTGCGCACCTCGCCACCGCCGACAGCGGCTTGTGCCAGCACCGTCGGCTCGTGGAAGTCCGCCAGTTGTTGCAGCCAGAACGCTTCACTGACCGCCGCGTCCTGACGTTGCAGCCACTGAATGTAATCCGAGTAACGGCTGACCGGACGCGGTGGTTGCTGGCCGGCATAACGCTGCAGGACTTCGCCGAGCATCTGCGCGCTGCTCCAGCCGTCCATCAGGATGTGGTGGTTGGTGAAGATCAGGTGATGACGCTGGTCGCTGATGCGGATCAGGGTCACGCGCAGCAGCCCGGCCTGGGTCAGGTCGAAACCTTCGGCCAGATCGGCGGCGGTGAAATCCTTGAGGGCCTGGGCGATGTCGCTGCGCTCGCGCCAGTCGAGCAGCGTGTACGGCAGCGCCAGTTGGCGATGGATGATTTGCAGTTGTTCCTGCAATTCGCCCTGCCAGATAAAGCCGCTGCGCAGGATGTCGTGAGCGTCCATGGTCGCTTGCCACGCCGCGCGGAAACACTCGGGATCGAGGCCGTCGACATCGACGCACAACTGGTTGATGTAAGTGCCGGTGCCCTGCTCGTACAAGGTGTGAAACAGCATGCCCTGCTGCATCGGCGACAGCGGATAGATGTCTTCGATACCCGCGGCCGGCACCGGGATCGCGTCCAGTTGTGCCTGATCAATGCGCGCCAGCGGGAAGTCCGACGGCGTCACGCCCATCGAATCCGCATCGCAGCAATGGCTGATCAACCCTTGCAGTTCACGTTCGTAATCCTCGGCCAGACGGGCGATGGTCGCCTCGTTGAATTGCTCGCGGCTGAAGGTCCAGCGCAGGTCGAGTTCGCCGTCGTAGACCTGACCTTCGACGCCCAGCCAGTTGTCCAGCGGCGCGTCGAGGCTTTGCTCCAGCCCGGCGCTTTCACCGGCCGGGCTGAACAGTGCACCGTCCTCGACATCGAAACTGCCGTCGAACTGGCCGAGGTAGTTGAAGGTGATGCGCGGCATGGCCAGCGCCTTGAGGCTGGCCTGGGTGGACGCGTCGCCCAGATGGCGCAGCACACCGAAACCGATGCCCTTGTTCGGGATCGCCCGCAGTTGTTCCTTGACCTGCTTGATCGCTGCCGCGACGCAATCCGCCGGGGTCAGGCGCACCGGGAACAGGCTGGTGAACCAGCCGACGGTGCGGGTCAGGTCGACGTCGTCGAACAGGTCTTCGCGGCCATGGCCTTCCAGCTGAATCAGGGTGTCGGCGTGGCCGGTCCAGCGGCTGATGACCCGCGCCAGCGCGGTCAGCAGCAGGTCGTTGACCTGCGTGCGGTAAGCGGCCGGGGCCTGTTGCAACAACTGCTGAGTAAAGGTTTTATCGAGGCGGCTGTGCAGCACCAGCGCATGACGGCTTTGCAGACTGCCTTGCGGGTTGTCGCAGGGCAGATCCAGGGCCGCGCCATCGAGTTGTTGCTTCCAGAAACCCAGTTCGGCCTGCAGCGCTTCGGTCGCGGCATAGGCTTGCAACTGCTCGCCCCAAGCCTTGTAGGCGCTGGTTTTCGCCGGCAGCTTGATGGCGGTTTTTTGCGCAGCCTGTTGATACGCCAGTTGCAGGTCTTCCAGCAGAATCCGCCACGACACACCGTCCACCACCAGGTGATGCACCGCCAGCAACAGACGCTGACTGCCATCGGCGACGGTCGCCATCACCGCGCGCAGCAGCGGGCCGTTTTGCAGGTTCAGGCTTTGCTGGGCCTTGGCGTACAGCGCTTGCAGTTCGCCGTCGTCCAACTTGTCGGCGGTCCACAACAGTTCCGGATCGTGCGCAACCGGCGCGACTTCGGCACGCCAGCCTTCGGCGCTTTCGACGAAGCGCGAACGCAGGCCGTCGTGATGCGCGAGCAACGCGTTCAGCGCTTGCAACAGCGCCTCGGCGTTCAGGGTTTGATGATTGCGCAGCAGCACCGCCTGGTTCCAGTGGTGACGCTGGGGAATCGGGTCTTCGAAGAACACTTGCTGGATCGGCAGCAACGGCAGCTCGCCGGTCACCGGGCCCTGATCGATGCTCACGCCACCGCCGCCCTGCTGCGCCACGCTGGCCAGACCTTGCACGGTCTGGTGCTGGAACAGGTCGCGGGGGCTGAAATGAATCCCGGCCTGACGCGAGCGGCTGACCACCTGAATCGAGATGATCGAGTCGCCGCCCAGTTCGAAGAAGTTGTCGGTGAGGCCGACCTGCTCAAGCTTGAGCACGTCCTGCCAGATGCCGGCGATTTTCTGCTCCAGCTCGCTGCGCGGCACGACGAACGCCTGCTGCATCTGGCTGGCGTCCGGCGCCGGCAAGGCCTTGCGGTCCAGTTTGCCGTTCGGGCTCAGGGGCAGTTCGGCGAGGAACAGCAGCTGCGTCGGCACCATGTAGTCCGGCAGGCTGTCCTTGAGCTGCGCCTTGATTGCTTCACGCGCCGCGCCTTGTTCGTCGACCGTCGCTGCAACCACGGACGTGTCTTTTGGCACCACATACGCCACCAGTTGCAGGCTGCTGCCGCCCTGCACTGCCAGCACCACCGCTTCGCTGACGTCGTTCAGTTCCAGCAGGCGCGCTTCGACTTCGCCCAGCTCGATACGGAAACCACGGATCTTCACTTGATGGTCAACCCGTCCGACGTATTCGATCTGGCCGAGGGCGTTGTAACGCGCCAGGTCGCCGGTGCGATACAAGCGCGCCCCAGTGCTGGAAAACGGATCGGGAATGAAGCGTTCGGCAGTCAGATCTGCGCGCTGGAAGTAACCCCGCGCCAGCAATTCACCCCCGATCAGCAGTTCACCCACCACACCGACCGGGGTCGGCTGGCCGTCGGCATCCAGCAGATAAGTGTGACGGCCCGGCAGCGGTTGACCGATCGGCATTGTCAGTGGCAACGACTGGCGACCCAAGACGTAGTCGCTGCAATCGAGGGTGGTCGCCGTAACGGTGGCCTCGGTCGGGCCGTAGGTGTTGAGCAGTTTGACGTGTTCCAGCCCGGCCTGACGCCAGGCCTGCACGCCTTCCGGCGGCATCGCTTCACCACCGCTGTGCACCTGACGCAGCGCCGCGTAGTCACGCGGGCCGGCGGCGGCGAATTCCTTGGCGATCATGTTCCAGTAAGCGGTGGTCAGGTCCATGACCGTGATGCGGTGTTCAACAATGTTGCGGTACAGGGTTTCGCTGTCCCACACTTCGTTGCCGCGCAGCACCACCGAGGCGCCACAGGTCAGCGGGCCGAACAGCTGCTCGCCGAACGCATCGAAGTTGAAGGTCGCAAATTGCAGCGCGCAATCGGCGGCGCTCAGGTCGTAGTAATGCTGCGAGGCGAACGCGTGCTTGCTCAGGGCACCGTGGCTGATGCCGACGCCTTTCGGGCTACCGGTGGAGCCGGAGGTGAACATCACGTAGGCCAGGTTGTCGGCCCACACGGTGCGTTGCGGGTTGCTTTCGTCGGTGTGCGCCCAGACTTCGGCCTGATCCAGACACAGGCTCCGGACGTTCTGCGGTACCGGCAAACGGTCGAGCAAATGGCTTTGGGTCAGCAGCAAATGGCTGCCGCTGTCTTCGATCATGCACAGCAGGCGATCACGCGGGTACTGCGGATCCAGCGGCACATAAGCGCCACCGGCCTTGAGCACAGCGAGGATGGCGACGATCAGTTCCAGTCCGCGATCAACCGCCACACCCACCAGCACGTCCGGGCCGACACCTTGCGCCAGCAGCTTGCGCGCCAGGCGATTGGCCCGGGCGTTGAGCTGGGCGTAAGTCAGGCGCTGGCCGTCGAAAATCAGCGCGACGGCATCCGGCGTCAGCTCGGCCTGGGCTTCGAACAGCTCATGCACCGGGCGCTCGCTCGGCCACTGGGTATCGTGGCGGCCCCAGTCCTGAGTCAGTTGTTCCAGCTCGGTCGTTTCCAACAGCGCGATGTCACCGACACGCTGCTGCGGATCGCTGACGAGGCTGCGCAGCAAGTTCGTCCAGTGGCGCGCCATACGCTCGATGGTTTCAGGCTCGAACAGATCCGTGGCGTAGGTGAACGCCGCGTGCAGTTGCCCGCCTTTTTCGTAAGTGTCCAGGCTCAGGTCGAACTGGGTGCTGCGGCTTTCCCACTCGATGACGCCCAGCTCCAGACCGCTGCCGACCTTGAGCGTGGTGACGTCGGCGACTTCCGGCTGGTGGTTGTACATCACCTGGAACAGCGGGTTGTAACTGAGACTGCGCTCCAGTTTCAGCGCCTCGACCAGACGTTCGAACGGCAAGTCCTGATGGGCCTGGGCACCGAGGGCGGTTTCCTTGAGGTCACGCAGCAGATCGGCGATGGAGGTCTGGCCGTCCAGTTCGACACGCAGCACCTGAGTGTTGACGAAGAAGCCGATCAGCCCTTCGATTTCCCGGCGGTTTCGGTTGGCGATCGGCACGCCGACGCGCAGGTCGGTCTGGCCGGTGTAACGGTGCAGCAGAATATTGAAGGTGCCGAGCAGCAGCATGAACAGCGTCACCCCGTGCTGACGGGCGATGCCGCGCAGTTGCTCGACCAGTGCAGCGTCCACCACGCTTTCCAGACGTCGGCCCTGATTGCTCGGCAGCACCGGGCGCGGGCGGTCCACCGGCAATTCCAGCACCGGGTGTTCGTCGCCCATCTGCGCCAGCCAGTAGTCGAGTTGACGCTGCTGTTCGCCGGCCTCCAGCCAGCGGCGCTGCCACAGGGCGTAGTCGCTGTATTGCACCGCCAGCGGCGGCAGCTCGGCAGCGCGGCCCTGATCGTGGGCGTCATAGAAGCGGCAGAATTCGTCGATCAGCACGTTCATCGACCAGCCATCGGAGACGATGTGATGCAGGGTCAGCAGCAGCACATGTTCCTGCTCGGCCAGTTGCAACAGGCGCACCCGCAGCAACGGGCCGTTGGCCAGGTCGAACGGCAGCAGCGATTGCTCCTGCGCGGCAGCGGCCACACGGATTTCACGTTCGGCGGCGGGCAAATCGCTGAGGTCGATGCGCTGGATGTCCAGCGGTTGTTGCAGCGGCACTTGCTGCAGGCTGTCGTCGAGCTGCTGCTGGAACACCGTGCGCAGGGTTTCGTGGCGTTCGATCAGGCTGGCGAAGGCTTGCTCCAGCGCTGCCTGGTTCAGGCGACCGGTCAGGCGCACCGCCGCCGGCAGGTTGTAGGCGCCGCTTTGCGGGTCCAGGTGCCAGAGAAACCACATGCGCTGCTGGGCATACGACAGCGCCTGTCGATCCTCGGCCTCGACGCCTGCGGGAATCGGGAACCGGGAAAAATCCACCCCTTCTTTCGCCAGGGCAGCCAGGAACATCCGGCGCTTTTCCAGGGGCAACCCGATAAACCGGCGAGCGAGTTTCAAGGAGTCTTCTGCATTCATTTCTTGGCATCCGGATCAGTAGGCAGGAAGCACAAAGGCACGTCATCCCTATAAAACGAATGCAGACCGGAAAAATTAGAGATTGAGAAGAAGTGTCAGAGGGGTAGCTGCAAGCTCGAAGCTGCAAGCCACAAGAGGAAGCGACTGCGGGCAGAGAGCCTGCAGTCGCCAGTTGAAACTCAGGCGCTGACGGCCAGCGCGTGGCGCCGGTGATGCACCTCAAGTTGATCCTTGATCACCTTGAGCACTCGGGCTTCGTGCTCATGAATGAAGAAGTGCCCGCCGGCCAGCATGTCCACCGAGAAGCTGCCCGAGGTTTCCTTGCTCCAGCCGATCAATTGCTCGGTGGTGGCCTTGTCGGCCTTGCCGCCCAGCACATGCACCGGGCAATTGAGCAACGGGCGCTGCAGCGGCTGGAATTTGCCACAGAGCAGGAAATCCGCGCGCAGGATCGGCAGGGTCAGGCTCATCAACTCTGCGTTGGCCAGCACTTCCTCGCTGGTGCCGTTAAGCGTGCGCAACTGGTCGATCAGTTCGGCGTCGGTCTTCGGTTCGGCGAAACCGCGGTCGTAATCCGCGCGCATGGTCGGCGCAGCGGTGCCCGAGGCGAACAGCGCCACCGGTTCCGGACAGCCCAGCGCCCGCAGCGCATGGGCGATTTCGCAAGCCATCAGCGCACCCAGGCTATGGCCGAACAATGCATAAGGCGTCTTGAGCGTCGGGCGCAACTCCCGGGCCAGTTGCATCGCCAGTGCGCGCATGTCGGTGTGCAGCGGTTCGTCGAACCGTGCGCCACGCCCTGGCAGCTCCACCGGTTGCAGTTGCAGCCATTGCGGCAGCTTCGGCCGCCAGCGGCTGTAGACCATGGCACTGGCGCCGGAGTACGGCAGGCACAGCAAGGTCAACTTGTTGGTCACCACGCTTCCCTCGAAAAAATGTCTCTTCAAAAGGGTACGGATCAACGGCCGGGCAAATTAGTCGAGGGTGGCTAAATTTCCCCGGCAAACCCTCGTTAACCGTTCAGGCCAAAACAACAACGAGGATTCACCGTGGACCTGCAGACCATCCTGGGCAAGCTGTTCGCCAATGCCGGTGCCGTCGGCATCGCAGGCGTTTTCCAATTCGTGTTGGGGCCTCAGCTGACGTGCTGGTCCGAGGTCAAGGCCAGCACCCGCACCGAGGCCGGTCGACACCCGAACCCGGACGTGACCATTGAGGTGGCGCCAAACGATTTTGCCGGGATCATGAGCGGCACCGCCAACGTCGAGGAACTGTTCGCCAGCGGTCGGCTGAAGATCGGCGGCAACATGGGCCTGGCGACGATGTTGCCGCAGATCATCGACCAGGCCCGCTACGGGGGGGCGCCGGCGCAAAAGGTCGACATGAACAAGCGCTACCCGACACCGCCGCGCCGCAGTGAAAGCATCACCGCCGCACGACCGGTGCAGACCGTCGTCGAGCGCCGGCCACGCGGCGAACTGTCGTGTCAGGAATTCGAGGAGCGCTACCTGCCCTTCGGCACGCCGGTGGTCATCAGCAATGCCTTGCACGACTGGCCGCTGTTCAAGCTCAGCCGCGAAGAGTCGCTGGTGCATTTCGCCGAACTGCAAGGCATCACCCGCCACGGCGATTACGTGAAGAAAACCTTCTCCACCGAACGGGATTTCCGCTCCACCTCGATGGCCGATTTCATCGCTTCGCTGGACAGCCCGGCGGTCAAGGGCGCGGACGGCGAGCCGCCGGCGTATATGGGCAACAACATCCTGCCGGCCGCGCTGATGCAGCAGATCAAATACCCGCCCTACTTCGATGCCTCGCTGTTCATCCCGCCACGGATCTGGATCGGCCCCAAGGGCACGCTGACGCCGCTGCACCGCGACGACTCCGACAACCTGTTCGCCCAGGTCTGGGGCCAGAAGAAATTCACCCTCGCCGCGCCCCACCACCGCGAAGCGCTGGGCACCTGGTCCACCGCGCCGGAAGGCGGCCTGGATGGTTGTGATTTCAATCCGGATGCGCCGGACTATGATCGTTTCCCCGCCGCACGCGACGTGACTTTCCTGCGCGTGACGCTGGAGGCCGGCGATCTGCTGTTCCTGCCCGAGGGCTGGTTCCATCAGGTGGAGTCGGTATCGACGTCGCTGTCGGTCAACTTCTGGGTGAACTCGGGCCGGGGCTGGTAACCGGGATTATTTGAGGTGACGAAAGCTCTGCACTGCAGAGCCCAGCACCACCGCACCGGCGGCAATCGCCAGCCAGAAACCGCTCCGCGCGCCAAAGGCATCCACCAGTGCGCCGGAGCCGGCGGCGCCGATGGCCACGCCGATGCTCAAACCGGTGACCAGCCAGGTCAGACCTTCGGTGAGTTTGGCCGGCGGTACGATGCGCTCGATCAACGCCATCGCCACGATCAGGGTCGGCGAGAAGAACAGCCCGGCGATGAACACCGCCACAGACAACCCGAGGATGTTGGTCGCCAGCAACAGCGGCAGCGTGGTCACCGCCGTCGCGATCCCGCCATACAGAAACAACCTGGGCAACGGCAGTTTCGAGCGCATCGCACCGAAGGCGATACCGGCCAGACAGGAACCGATGGCGTACACCGACAGCACGATGCTGGCCGCCGCCGGCTGACCCTGCTGCTGGGCGAACGCGACGCTGACCACATCCACCACGCCGACAATCACGCCCATGGCGAGCATCAACGCCAGCAGCCATTGCACGTCGGTCGAACGAATGATCGAACCCTGATGCTGCGATTCGTGCGGATGCACCGGCGGCTCAGTACTGCGCTGGGCGACGAACGCCGTGACGCCGATGGCCAACATCAACAGCGCCGCCAGCGGCCCGGCCTCGGGGAACACGCCGACGCACAGCCCTACCGAGAGCGGCGGGCCGACAATAAAGCAGACTTCGTCGAGCACCGACTCCAGCGCATAAGCGGTCTGCAACTGCGGCTGGCCGCGATAGATTTCGGTCCAGCGCGCCCGCGCCATCGCCGACATGCTTGGCATGCAACCGGCCAATGCTGCGTAGACAAACAGGGTCCAGGTCGGCGCCTGCAAGCGGGTGCACAACAGCAACATCAGCAGCGCGCCCCCGCCGATCAGCGCCGCCACCGGCAGCACTCGCCCCTGACCGACGCGGTCCACCAGCCGTGACACCTGCGGCGCACAAAACGCCGTGGCCAGGGCGAACGTCGCCGCCACCGCGCCCGCCAGCGCATAGCCGCCGTTCAACTGCGCGAGCATGGTGATCAGGCCGATGCCGGTCATCGAAATCGGCATGCGCGCCAGCATCCCGGCCATTACAAAAGCACGGGCGCCGGGGGCGGTGAACAATTCGCGGTAGGGGTTTGCCATCGATTGCAGCCTCATCAGGGGCGGCCAAGTTGCCATAGGCTTGAATGCCGTGGAAGCGCGCAATTGTTGGTGGAGTGTGAAAGCCAGCTGATCTCTCCAGCACTGACGACGATGACCATTTGTCGAAAATGCGCGTTGAACTGTCAGACCTGACAGGTGCGCTCCCTTGTGGTTTGCGCTCTGATGAGGCCGTTGATCTTCACGTATCACCTTGGAACCCTGCAACCACACTCAGGAGCCTGGCCATGGACGAATCGTCAATGCTCGTCTTACCCGAAGCGGAAAAGGCGCCGTGGGCCGTGCCCGCCCTGTATGGACTGGCACCCTTTCGCAACGACGCCGCGCTGGCGGCTGCGGTGGATGATCGGCTGATGCCGTGGATCGAGCAGGTGGGGATTTTTCCGGGGCGGCACGACAAGGTCCGCGCCATGGCTTTCGGGCGCTTCGCCATGCTGTGTCATACCGACACCGATGAGCCCGATCGGCTGTTGCTGGCGGCGCAATGTTTCGCCGCGCTGTTTGCCGTGGACGATTACTATTGCGACGACGAGCGAACCGGATCCGAGCCGAGCATGGTCGGGCCGCGCCTCTCTCTGGCGCTGGCAGCCCTGGAGCCGGTTCACTTGAGCGAACGATTTCGCCCGGGGCTCGAGCAGGCATTGAACAGTGATCCGGTGTTGGTCGCCCTGCGTGCCTGGCTGGCGCGGGTCGAGGCATTCGCGACAGCGGCGCAGGTTGCCCGCGTGCGCCATGAAATCATTGCCATGTTCGTCACCATGACCGCCGAAGCGGCTTGGCGTATCGAAGGAATCACGCCCGCGCTCTGGGAATATCTGGCTCAACGGCAGGTCAACAGTTTCCTGCCGTGCCTGGCGCTGATCGACATCATCGGCGGGTATGAATTGCCCGCCAATGTCTACTGTTCATCCGCGGTGAGGCGCGTCACGACGCTGGCCGCCAGCGCCACGATGATTGTCAATGACCTGTTTTCCGCGCTGAAGGAACAGCAGGCGGGGATCGGCGATTTCAACCTGCCCTTGTTGCTGATCCGCGAACAGGGCTGCTCGCCCGCTCAGGCGATGGCAAAAAGTGCTGCCGTTCACGATGAAATCATGCATCTGTATGAGTCGGCAGAACGAGCATTGTTGCCGCACGCCTCGCCGCGACTCAAACGCTACCTGCGCGGAATCAAGAGCTGGTTGGCCGGCAACGTCGAATGGCATCGCAGCAGTGGCCGCTATCAGGTCTGACGCTGGCGAACTTTTCATGGTTGCAGATGAACTCTCGCCGCCGGCCATCAGTCAGCTACTTAAGTCTCTGGAACCAAGGCGTGAATCGTCATGCAGATCTCCCTCGCTCATCAGGTGGCACTGGTCACCGGCGCCAGCTCCGGCATCGGCCATGGCGCCGCGAAAGCACTCGCCGCGGCCGGCGCGGCGGTCGTGATCAACTACAACAGCAGCGCCGGACCCGCTGAAGAACTGGCCGCGCAAATCAACGCCGAGGGCGGTAAAGCACTGGCTATCGGTGCCGACGTCTCGAAAGAGGACGAGGTCGAACGGCTGTTCAAAGAGACCGTCGACGCGTTCGGCTCGCTGGACATTCTGGTGGCCAATTCCGGCCTGCAAAAAGACGCTGCCGCCGTGGACATGACGCTCGACGACTGGAACACGGTGATCGGCGTCAACCTCACCGGGCAGTTCCTCTGCGCACGTGCGGCGCTGCGGATTTTCCAGCGTCAGGGCGTGCGCGAAGGCGTGTCGCGCGCGGCGGGCAAGATCATTCACATGAGCTCGGTGCACCAGCGCATTCCATGGGCCGGGCATGTCAACTACGCGGCGTCCAAAGG
>Ga0157373_10000199_pt1 | contig 49515 bp, 52 predicted proteins | sample C65metaG_FD_113460 | JGI IMG/M metagenome (GOLD analysis project Ga0157373, IMG submission 113460) | Corn rhizosphere microbial communities from Kellogg Biological Station, Michigan, USA - C6-5 metaG | ecosystem: Host-associated > Plants > Roots > Rhizosphere > Soil | place: USA: Michigan... | reverse complement strand
CAATATCCTGAGGTGGGACATTTTTCATGGCTTGGCGCTTACAGCGATCCGCTTATGATTCAATGGCTTTTCAGACAACATAAATAATTCACAAATAATAATCAAAATATGAAAGTATTGGTTGTAGATGACGAAACAGATATGCAAACGTTGTTTGAACAACGTTTCAGAAAAGAAATCAAAAGCGGGGAAATAGATTTTATATTCGCCAGTTCGGGTAACCAGGCGCTTGATTATCTCAATCGACAGAACCATGAATTTGTGCTGATTTTATCTGACATCAATATGCCCGGAATGAGCGGGCTTGAATTGCTGGATCAGATAAAACAAAAATACCAGGCACCCCCGCCAAAAGTGATGATGATAACCGCTTACGGAGATGATTATAATTATAAACAAGCGATGAGCCTTGGTGCCGACGACTTTCTGACCAAACCACTTGATTTTAATTCATTAAAAGAAAAATTAAAAAACAAAGACTAATGGCAAAAATATTAGTGGTAGATGATGAAACGGATTTGGAAATACTGATAAAGCAAAAGTTTCGCAAACAGATCCGCGAACAGAAATACGAATTCACTTTCGCTTCTGATGGCAATGATGCACTTTCAAAAATCAATGAACATCCGGATACTGATATTGTATTAAGCGACATCAATATGCCCGGAATGGATGGCCTTACATTAATAGGAAAGTTGAATGAAAATAATCCTTTGATCAAATCGATTATTGTGTCGGCGTATGGCGATATGGAAAATATCCGCACCGCAATGAACCGCGGCGCTTATGATTTCCTTTGCAAGCCGGTAAATTTTGAAGACCTTGATGTTACCATTCAAAAAACAATCCGGTATGTAAGTCAGCTTCGGGAAACGGTGGAAGCCATTCGGGAAAATAATATTTTGAAAATGTACGTGGATAAAAACGTACTTAATTTCATGAATAGCCGTGAGTTTGAATCGTCCTTATTATTGAGTGAAAATATTGATGCAACCGTTGTCTTTATTGACATCTGCAACTTTACGGCCATTACTGAAAAGGAACCGGCAGATGTAGTTGTAAAACTTTTGAACCGCTATTTTGATGTGATGGTAAAAGAAATTATCGCACAGGATGGCTACATTGATAAATTCATGGGAGACGCTATTATGGCGATTTTCAGAGGACACTATCATCTGGACAGGGCGATAGAAACAAGCCTTGCTGTCAGAAAACAAATTGAAAAACTTCCGGAAATTTCGGAAGGATTATCTTTTACACCGAAATTATCAATTGGTATTAATTCCGGCGAAATGATCTCCGGAAATATTGGTTCCGCTAATTTGCGTCGCCTCGATTATACTGTAATTGGCGATACCGTAAACACTGCACAGCGATTGCAAAGTATTGCCAAGCAAGGCCAAATCGTTATCAGCCAGGAATCTTATGAAAAAGTAAAAGATTCATTTCATTGTGAAAAAATCGGCGAAGTTTCTCTAAAGCATAAAGAAAAACCGGTTGTCATTTATGAAGTAGTTGATTAATTCTGAAAAAAGAAAATCATTTTTTTTGTTCGTTAACTCTCACTGAAAAATTATTCAATAACCGGCTCTGTTTTTATCAAATGATCGGTTCTTTGATCCATATTTTTCATTTTATTTTTCTTCTGAAACCAATAATAAAATGGAATTCCTAAAAGGATCAAAACCAGTCCTATTCCGGCTTCACGCGGACGTGCATAAATAGTATTGGCAATTAAAAACACACAGAAAATTACAAAGATTGCCGGCACCACGGGATATCCCCACACTTTGTAAGGACGATTGGCACCTGGCATTTTTTTTCTTAAAATAAAAACGCCAAGAGCGGTTGCTCCATAAAAAATAAACGCTGCAAAAATCAACATATCTGTAAGCTGATCAAAAGATCCTGACAATACCAAAATGGCTGCCCAGATTCCCTGGTACCACAATGCATTTCCGGGAACTTTTGCTGAATTAATTTTTGCCATTTTTGAAAAGAACAATCCTTCTTTTGCCATTGCAAATGAAGTACGGGCATTGCTCAAAATCGTTGCGTGAGTGCAGCCCAGAGTTGATAATAAAATCAACAAGGAAATAAAAACAACGCCGCCTTCATTCCAAAAAACTTTTACCGCCTGCACAGCAGCAATTTGATTTCCAGCTGCATTCACAGAAACCAAAGAATCAACAGGCATTAAAGCCAAATACGCAATGTTGGTCAGAACATATAAAGTAATTACGATCAGCAAACCAAACACAATACTCATCGGCACATTCCGATGAGGATTTTTAATTTCTCCACCCAAAAATCCAACTGAATTCCAACCTTCATAAGCCCAGAAAGCGGCAAGCATTGCGGTAAAAATCGCGCTGATGGTAATCGATTGTCCATTGTTTGTTGCAAGAGAAAACGAGGAAGAAATATCTGCATGTCCGGATGTGGTTCCAAAAACAATTATCGTAACGATTCCAGCCAAAACCAATAATAATAAAACGGTGCTCAAACCAGCGCCAAGCTTCAATCCGCGACTGTTGATCCAGGTTAAAAAAATGATCAGAAAAATGGCAACGAGTTTCACATTGAATCCATCGAAAGGATGAAAAATGCCGAGAATTTGTACATCTTTTAAGGAAGAAAAAACAGCGGGAAAATGAACCACACTATTCAATGATTGGGCAAACACATAAGCGATGGAAGCAATGGACGCGGTTTTAATTGCAGCAAAATTGGACCAGCCATAAAGAAATGAGAAAAACTTGTTGTAAATCTTTTTGTAATAAACATATTCTCCGCCGGTATCTGCCAGCATGCTGGCAATTTCAGCATTGCTTAACGCGCCAAACATCGTAATAATTCCTCCCAGAATCCAGCAAATCAAAACCCACCCTGAAGAATGCAATTCAGAAGCCATCGGTGCCACTTTTTTATAAATTCCTGAGCCGATAATATTTCCAATAACCATTACAATGGCAAGGCGCAATCCAAGTGTGCGATTAAGTTGTGATGATTGATGCATATAATTTTAGTTGTGGTAAAAAATTGAAAAAATGAAAATTTAAATGGAAAGAATTATTGAAGAATTAAATATAAGAATCTTAAATGAAAATACAGCTTCTCATTTTGAGTTTATAAAGAAATTTTTAAAAAAAATCTTTCTCAAAGATTGTTTTGTCAAACCAAAATTTTCTTTTTGATAATCCATAAGAAGAAAACGAACCAATAAGAACGATTTCTATTTTTCAAAAGGTAACAATTTCAGGAATCATTGCACGCTTTTTGATGCCAATAATTTATGTCCAAAATTCTGATTCTTGACGATGACCTTGACCTTCTAACCGTTGTAAAATCCTTGCTGCGGAAAAAAGGTTTTGAAGTATTTGCCTATACAGATTGGGCTAAGGCGTTGGAAGCTGTGAAAACGTATAAACCTCAATTAATCCTCCTGGACGTATTTCTCACCGGCATTGATGGACTTGATGTTTGCAAAAAATTAAAATCTTCCTATTTCACTCGAAATATTCCGGTCATCATGTTTTCATCTTATCCGAATATCGCCGAAACTGCTATTTATGAATTTGGTGCAGATGATTTTCTTGCAAAGCCATTTGAAGTAAATGACCTGGTGAAGAAAATGCATCACATTTTAGCAAAAAAACATGTTTCTGCTTAAAAAAATTCCGTTAAGAAATTTCTTTTATTAATAAATTTTCAATCGTGCTGCAAGGCACAAAAAATGGCTTGTTGGTAATAATAAGATTTAAATTTTGGCCAGTAACTGTATAATTTCCTTTGATCGTGTTACCAAAAACAGTCACTTCAAAATTGCCGGAATTTTCATCTCCGTTAAATGTTCCATTTTGATTTTCTATTGCGTTTTTTGCTCTTGAAATCGTGTTTGAAATCGGGCCGGTGAATGGTATATTAAAATTACAGTCTGACATAAAATGAGATTTTTGTTTTTAAAGGGAGATTTTGTTGGGGAAATGTTTACACATGCAAGAATTGCGAAAATTTTTCTTTCGCAAAAATGGTTAATTTTTGTCGTTTTAAGGAATATTTAAAGAAAGTTTTTGGTGTAATGTTTTCTTATGTAAATCCATAAAAATTTGAAGAAAAGAGACTAATCAAAAAGGTGAAAAAAAATTTTTTAAAAAATATCAGATAAATTTGAAGTAAGGAATTCTCCTAAAAAATAAAATCTTTTGAAAAAATGGAACCAATGAAAATCGGTATTGCCTGCGATCATGGCGGTTTTGAGCTAAAAAAAATTCTCCAGTTCTTTTTAAAAGAAAAAGGATATGATGTAAAAGATTTCGGAGCGTTTGAATTAGATACGAAAGATGATTATCCTGATTTTGTCGTTCCACTTGCCAGAGCCGTCGCCATACAAAATGTTCATCGTGGCATTGCGATTTGCGGAAGTGGCGTGGGCGCTTCTGTTGCGGCCAATAAAATTGCGGGAGTAAGAGCAGCATTGATTCAAGATCATTTTTCTGCTCACCAGGGCGTAGAAGATGATGATATGAATTTGATTTGTCTTGGCGGAAGAGTTACCGGTTTTGCCGCTGCTGAGGAATTTGTAATGGCATTTTTAAATGCAAAATTTACGGGTGCTGAAAGACACAGAAGGCGCTTGATGAAAATAAAAGAAGTAGAATTAAGAAATGCGTAAAACGTTTTTTTCAAAAAGGAAATTTTCAGAATCAAAGAATATATGAAGCGAAGAATTAAGATTTTATTTTCAGATATAGGAGGAGTGCTGCTTACAAACGGCTGGGGACACGAATCGAGAAAGGCTGCTGCAAAAAAATTCAATATTGATTATGAAGAAATGGATCTGCTCCATGATTTCATTTTCAATGTTTATGAAATGGGAAAAATCACTTTGGATGATTATCTGAAGACAGTTGTTTTCAATAAAAAAAGAGATTTTACAAAAGAAGAATTTAAGCAATTTATGTTTGCCCAATCAAAGCAACTTCCGGAAATGCTGCCATGGATGATTGATTGGAAACATAAACATGAAAATATTAAAGTCATCTCAATCAATAATGAGCCGAAAGAATTAAATGAATACAGGATCAAAACTTTCAAACTTCATGATTTTTTTGATGCGTTTATTTCTTCATGCGAAGTAGGAATGCGCAAACCCGATCCGGGAATTTTTCAACTTGCTTTAGGAATTGCCCAGGCCAGGCCTGAAGAATGCATTTATTTTGACGATCGTTTTATGCTGGTAGAAGCGGCAAAGAAAACAGGAATTCGGGCACATCAGCACATAGATTTTGAAAGCACTAAAAAGATGATGCTCTCGCTGGAGGGAGAATAGAAAAAGCAATTATTTCTTTCTTTACATGAAAACAACGGGAAATTTTTATTTAGAACTTACAGGTGGCTTCCCTCCTTCCGGAACAAAAATAAGTGCGTCAGAATCCAGACAATATCTCTTATAAGTAGGCGCTGGTCCGTCATCAAACACATGTCCCAAATGCGAACCTGTTTTTGAATCTACCACTTCCCAGCGGGTCATTCCATCACTTTTATCTAAAACCAATTTTACTGCATTTTTATTGATCGGCGCATAAAAGCTGGGCCATCCTGTTCCTGAATGAAATTTTGTTTCTGAACTGAAGATCGGTTGCAAAGAAGCAGCAGAATAGTAAGTTCCTTTTTTATAAAAGTCATTATATTTTCCGCTGAAAGCCCTTTCTGTGCCGCGTTCGCGTAAAATGTAATACTGTGCCGGTGTTAGTTTTTGCTTCCATTGTGCATCTGTATATTGAACCGGAAAATCTTTGTACGAAGCAACAATTTCAGGATCGGGATATTTGTTTTTATCGGGTGTTTGAGATTGAGTGCAATTGGTAAGAAAAGTGCAAATCAAAAGGCAAACTGAATAGAATATTTTTTTCATGATAAGTTTTGCTTTTAATTACGTAACAAAACTATTCAAGGATTTATCAAATTCTCTCAAAAATTTGTAAAAAAAAAATCAGGATCAATTTCCTTTACTTGCTGCTTGTTTAATCAATTTGTAAACCATTCCTCCGTTTTTACCCTCTATTTTCAAAATATAAACTCCGGATGGAAGGCCGTCTACATTCAGTATGGTATTTTGGGACTCAATATTTTTTGTCAGAACCAGTTTACCCGTAACGCTGTATAAATTCATTGTTTTTCCAACAAAGCCACTGTCTTTATTTGAAGCAATATTAATTATATTGTCAAACGGATTTGGATAAATAATTACTTTCAACGCCGAAGCAGGCGAATCTTTTGGAAGCGGCCCTCCTTCAGCATTTGAGCTGTCGCAAACAATTGAATTCAACAAAGAATTTCTTGGATTTCCTAAAGCAAATAAACTCCTCATTTCTGCTTTTTGACCTTGTGTGAACATGTTCATGCAAGCATCATTAGTCAAATCCATATAATTCATAAACATGTCTCCATAAGAATTGATAGAGCAGGAAGAAATGTGCGGAAAGGAAGGACAATTCATATTTCCAGCTTCTTGTGGAGGTGTATCGGCAATTCCATCATCACCGCAGGTGCTATCACCCCAAAGATGTTTTAAACCAAGCCAGTGGCCAATTTCATGAGTTGCTGTTCGTCCTTTGTTGTAAGGTGCTGCAGCAGTTCCGATTGTTCCAAAGGCGGTATATTTTATTACGACTCCATCTTTTTCAGCCGGACTTCCAGGCAAAACAGCATATCCTAAAGTTCTTCCAAAAAGATTACAAACCCACAAGTTCAGGTATTTGCTTGCATCCCATGCATCATCGCCACCCTTTGAAGAAAATTTCATCTGGTCGTCTGCAAGAAACTGAGTTACGTTAGTGAACTTATGAATAATTCCGGTAGTATATCTTCCTTTTGGATCTACCTTGGCAAGACAAAATTGAATTCTTGTATCAGCAGCTACATTTTTAAAAGGCAAAGGAGTATTGATTGTATCTGCATTCTGCCTTCTGTAATCATTATTTAAAGAAACTATTTGGGAAAGCACCTGCTGATCGCTGATATTTTGGTCGCTGGTATTATATAAAACATGAACGACTACCGGAATTACAATTACTTCATCTTTTAAAGTATCACGATTGGCAGTTGTGGGAGTTTCGGTTCTTTGAAAAGTATATTTACTTAAGGGATGAGTATTTACGTATTCAACTGTTCCACAGCGTTGAGCCGAAGAATATAAAACAAAAGTTGAACAAACAATTGTAAAAAAAATTTTCATGTATTCCCCGTTGTATACTCAGTGTTTTCTTTGAGCGTATGAACAAATGCGGGATTACATAGGTCTGGGTTGAATTTTTACAAGGGATAAGGAATTAGAAAGAATGGAACGTGAAAGTTAGCGGGCTAACATTAGTTTCAGGGCACAAATAAAGACAATATTATTTGAAGTTAAAAATTTTTCAGGCTTTATTTTTAAAGTAACAGGCATTTAAAGTTGCAGTTTGTTATTTTTACATTTTATAAAAAGACAAAATGGTTTATAAACTTCTTTTAGGAATAGGCTTATTGCTGATATTTAGCTGCCATAATTCTTCCTCTCCTGATTATGATAATTCACTTCCCGTAGCAAAACCAATTCCGCCGCCAACTTCAATTATGTTTAAAGTTGATGCTGTATATCCTCACGACCCAAAAGCTTACACTCAAGGATTGGAATTCTACAACGGAAAATTATATGAAGGAACCGGTGAATGGGGCACTTCGAATTTGAGAATTGTAGATATAAAAACCGGACAAGTTGAAAAAGATTATCTGATTCCGGATAATTCTGTTTTTGGTGAAGGAATTACCATTTTTCACAATAAAATTTACCAGCTAACCTGGCAAAACAATAAAATTTTTGTTTACAACCTTGATGATATTACTCATCCTATAAATACTTTAACGTGGAATATGCAAGGATGGGGAGCAACTCACGATATCAATAATATTATTATCAGCGATGGCTCTTCTAAATTATATTTTGTTCAGCCTGATGAAAGTAAAAAGGACATGAAGATCAATAAAGTGCTCACTGTCCGGAACAATCTCGGGGAAGTGGATAGTCTTAACGAACTGGAACTGATCAATGGATATGTTTATGCAAACAGATGGCTTACCAATGACATTGTAAAAATAGATACCTCTAATGGATATGTGGTTGGCAAAATGGATTTAACCGGTTTGCTCCAGCAATATGATCCAGGAGCAAAAACCAGCAGCGACGCGGTTTTAAATGGAATTGCCTACGACAGTACTACCAAAAAATTATACATCACTGGCAAATACTGGCCAAAAATGTTTGAAATGCAGTTGCAATAATCTTTTCTCATTTATTGAGATGAGAACTGTCGGCTCCATAACTATTGCTTTGCAGGGTATTATTTGCGGCTGTATCAATAGGAACCTGGTTACCCAAATTTGTAGGTAAAGGCACTTCTCCTCCACCGCCTTTGTTAGGATTTGTAGTTATAGCACCGGCTCCGTTATCATTTTTTTCGTAAGTATTATATAAAGGTGAACTGCTTCCCAACCTTGTATCCCGGTAAACATGGATTGAATTATCATACTGAGGAATGTTTTTATATTGAGAGTTGACACTATTATATTCAGTACTGTTATTATTGTAATAGGTATGATTTTCAACCGGATTTACCTGGGTATTAGATGGCGGAGTCTGAATACTTTTATTTTCAGAAAGCTTTTGATTTTCAGATGTATCCTGGCTAAAAGCTAAAGTAGAACTTAATATTGCTGCAAAAAATATAAACGCTGTTTTTCTTTTCATGATGTGTCTATTTTTTAATAGAAAAACCATAAATAGCATGCCATAATTGACTGGTTTTTCATTGGCTCTTTTTCTTTTTAAATAAAAAATATAGCATTTCTATTGTTTTTTAAAAAATATGATTAGATTTGTCTTTCCTCTTCCTCAGAAAACTACTTCCTTTCTCCTTAATAGAAACTCCTCCCCAACATCCTTTATTGCGTTGCAATGTTTCGTAAAGCCTTTAGCTTATGTAATTTTTTAACTCTAAAAATTTAGTATGAAAAAGAACTTTACCCTCTCCACAAAACTTTCTTTGTGCTTGTCTTTTCTATTGGCCTTTTTGTGCTCCAATTCCATCAACGCACAGGTTGGCTGTCCAAATTCAACAGTTATCTGGCAGGAAGATTTTGGCACAGGAACTACCGCCACCAGCAGCCCTGATGTTCTGGATTATAATTACCAGGAAACCGGTAGTTTAACGAGCGAAGGAGTTTACAGAATCATCAACAACAGTCAGCAAAAACCAGAATGGATTCCCTCTGCAGATCATACCGGAAATACCAATGGAAAAATGCTGGTAGCCAATGGTCTTAATGGCACCTTTTATCAACATACGATTACGAACACTCATGGGTTTACTGAAGGAAATTATTCGGTTAGTTTATATGTGCTGAATGTAGATAGCGCTGGCATTTGCTCTCCAGATCCGTTAATGCCGCAACTCAATTTCCGTGTAGAATACCTTGCAGAAAACAACACCTGGGTTTCTCTTTCAGGATCGCCATTTAACGCATCTCCTGTTCCTGTTTCGAACACACCGGTTTGGGTAAATCAAGGTTCTACTTTTACCCTGCCCTCCACCGGCGCTTTTTTTCCAACCGCAATCAGAATTACAATTGCTGATTCAACCGGCGGTGGCTGTGGAAATGATTTTGCGATAGATGATATCAGTTTGTCATTATGCCCAGCAGGCGGCCCTACTCCTGTTCAACTGACTGATTTCTCTGCACGTCGGAAAGGGAATGGCGTAAGTATTGATTGGTCAACTGCACAGGAATTCAACAACAAATATTTCCAGGTAGAAAAAAGTGCAGATGGAAATTCTGACTGGGCAGTGGTAGCTACTGTAAATGGCGCGGGAAACAGCCAGGTTGCCAAAAATTATAATGCCTTTGATGCTAATCCTTTTTCAGGAGTAAATTATTACCGTTTGAAACAGGTTGATCTTGATGGAACAACTACTTATTCAAAAACTGTAACCGTAAAAATGGATTTGCAAAAAACTTCTATCAGTGTTCTCTCCAATCCATTCCACAATACACTTTCAGTAAATTTTGCCAGTCCCTCATCCCTCTTGGTTTCTGCAAGATTAACTGATATCACCGGTAAACAAATCGCATTGGAAAAATGGTCTCTTTCTCCGGGCAATACCAGGAAGGATTTTAGCACTATCAGCGGTTTGCAAACAGGAATGTATATTCTTACAATTACGAATAATTCCGGGGAAATAATTTATAATGGAAAAGTGATCAAACAATAGACTGATCAAACAATCATATTACACACGCATAAACCAAAAAAGGGGAATCAGAAATGATTCTCTTTTTTTATTCCACAAATAATTAAAAAATAAAAAAACTTATTTTTCGGTTTAGTCAAAATCTATATTTTTTAAAGCAGGATAAATTTTTATATCTTTGTTATAATTAAAAAGAATTGAAACTTCTATCTCAAATATCATCTTTCTTATCAAAAAATCTGGATTTCTTAAATCACAGATTCTAACGATATCGCCCGTTTCATTCTCTACCTATTCCCATTTATTTTACATTTTTAAAAGTTATTTTTATGTCAGCACAATCCACTGCTTCTCAAACCAGCTATTTTATTGATCTTGAAAACGAATATGGCGCTCATAATTATCATCCGCTTCCTGTGGTTTTAAAAGAAGGAAAAGGAGTTTTTGTTTGGGATGTGGAAGGAAAAAAATACTATGATTTTTTAAGCGCTTATTCAGCAGTAAACCAGGGACATTGTCATCCAAAAATTATACAGTCTTTAATAGACCAGTCTCAGAAGTTAACCCTAACCAGCCGTGCGTTTCATAGTAAAGAACTTTCTCTTTTTACTGAATTTATTACAGAATTTTTCGGATACAATAAAGTATTGCCAATGAACACCGGCGCTGAAGCAGTAGAAACAGCCTTGAAACTATGCAGACATTGGGCATATAAAGTAAAAAAAGTAGAAGAAAATAAAGCGAAGATCATCGTTTGCAAAGGAAATTTTCATGGAAGAACTTTAGCCATTATTTCTTTCAGCACTGATCCAGCTGCGAAAGAAAATTTCGGCCCTTACATTACTGGCTTTGAAGTGATTCCTTACAATGATCTTCCTGCTCTTGCCGAAGCATTGAAAGATAAAAATGTTGCCGGATTTTTAGTGGAACCGATCCAGGGAGAGGCGGGAGTAAATGTTCCTGATGAAGGTTATTTATCAAAAGCAAAACAATATTGCAGCGATGCCAATGTTCTTTTTATTGCTGATGAAATTCAGACGGGATTGGGACGTACAGGAAAAATGCTTTGTTGCGATCATGAGAATGTTCGTCCTGATATTTTAATTCTCGGAAAAGCTTTAAGTGGTGGCACAATGCCCATAAGCGCCGTACTTGCAGATGATGAGACCATGCTCACTATTCAGCCCGGGGAGCATGGAAGCACGTATGGAGGAAATCCTTTGGCCAGTAAAGTCGCTATCACCGCTTTGCAGGTGTTGAAAGAAGAAAATATGGCTCAAAATGCGGAAAACTTAGGAAAAATATTCAGAGAAGAATTACAAAAACTAAACTCTCCTCATATTCTCAAGATCCGGGGAAAAGGGCTTCTCAATGCGATCGTTATTGATCATAATGACGAAAATGCTGCCTGGAACTTATGCCTGAAATTAAAAGAAAACGGGCTTTTGGCAAAACAAACTCATGGGAATATTATTCGTTTTGCACCTCCATTAGTTATCACAAAAGAGCAGCTATCAGATTGCGTAAAAATTATTGAAAAGAGTTTGAAAGTATTGGATTAAGAAACTTCCACTTATCACTTTGTCTGTCTCATTTCATGTCGTCAGCGGAAAATAATAGCGGAAGCAGATCTGAAGCGTTTTCTATTACCTGCACTTTTCCTTCCATGCCACTTAAAATGATGCGAATCGGATGGCTCGTTCTTTCCTGGAATTCAGTAAGTGTTTGACGGCAAATTCCACAAGGGCTTATCGGACGATCGCTTTTTCCATTTAAATTATGGTAAGAAATCGCCATTGTTTCAATTCCTACTCCGGGAAATAATGACGAAGCTGTTGACATCAAAGTTCTTTCTGCACAAATTCCTGCCGGATAAGAAGCATTTTCCTGGTTCGTACCGCTGACTGTTTTTCCATTTACCAATTTTGCAAAAGCACCTACCCTGAATTCGGAATAAGGCACATAAGCAAATTGGGTTACATTCCTCGCTTCTCTTAATAATTGCGCATCCTCCGAATTTAGTTCATCTATTGAATCGTAAATCTTATAATCAAACTTATAAATCTCATTATGCATTTCCAGTTATTTTAAGGTTTCGAAAATTAGTGATTTTCAAATTGATTTTATCTTATTAAACAATTATTTTAAAAATATTTATCACTAAAAAAGGAAATGACTTATTGGTTTCTTTACTGTCCTTACAAAAAATTCAGAAACAAAAAAGCCGCATAGAAATGCGGCGTTTGTTAAGAACCAATCAGGTTCTGTAACCCCCAAAGAAAACGAGTTAATTATTTTAAAGCAAGTGTTTTTACTTCACTAAATTCTACTTGCCCGTTGGTATTTACATGTTTTAAGCGATAAAATGCTTCTTTAGAACTGGTAGCAACTCTGTCGGAATATGCATAGCACTCACAATCCCTTTTTGTTGGATCAGCTCCTAAAACATAGGCAATTGTCTTAAACTTTTTGCCGTCGTTACTTTTTTCTACTTCAAAATAATTCGTGGCAACTTTATTATCTGTTGACCAATTGATCTGCACTTTGTTTTGATTCTTTTCAACATAAAAATGAGTGATCTCAATTTTTCGCTGGTTCCGGGTTTGAGCATTGCAGAAAAAACTAACCGTTATAAAAAGAACTACAAAAGCCATGTTGAATAAAATATGTTTTCTCATTGCATAATTTTTTAAAGTTTACAATGAATATCAGATTCGGGCTTCAATAAAATTGGACTTATTGCAGTTATTGCTTCAATTTTTAAACGTCAAAGAGGAAAATACCATATACTTTTTTTGCCTGGCAAAAGACAAAAAATTAATCTTTAATTGCCTTATTAAGAGCAATGAAATGATTAAAGAAAGTAAGAAGAAAGAAGTGAAATTGATTCTTGTAGGTAAAGTTTAAATCCATCCCTTGTGTTTGAGGTTTAAAATCGATTAAGTGTTCTGCGATTTTTATAAGGAAGAGGATTCTTTGAGAACCATGAATGTGGTAAACGACATCCATAATCTGATGCAAACATAAAGTGCGGGAACCGAATTTGCAATACCGTAAAATTACTGTCTTTATTTTTTTATAAAATTTTCAATAAAAAGCAAGTTCTATTTAAAAAAATAATATAAAAAATAAATTTAAGCTAATACAACATTTATTTAAACAAAAAATTTTAGATAAATTTTATTAAAAATATAAAGTTACCATTTCCTTCCTTATAGCGAGACTAATTCGAAGACAACTGCCATTATTTCATTATCATATTTTATTGCGGAATTAAAAAACCCGTGTTTTTCCCAATTAAAAATTTAAAAACCAAGGTGAGTCATTATAATTTGCAAAAATGTTTGTTTTATTAAAAATTAAAGTTCTAACACATTACATAACAAACTAAAATTCAGTAATCTATTTACATTTAAATGACATAAATTCAGTTCATTCAAAATACTGCATTGTTAAAAGTAATTTTTTAAAAAATATCATTAAAAATTCTTAATTACTTTATTAGATAGATTTAAATAAATATTTTGTTTTCAGGAAATTATGTGCTATTTATAAATACTATTTTTATTAGTTATAATTTTTTTATATCGTTTCTAACAATTACTAATTGCTTTAGCTGAAATAATCGTATCTTTAGAAAGAAATTCAAAATCGTTTTTAAAAATGAAACGGAATAACTGCTTTTTGGTTTTGGTAATTTTTGCCTTTATGTCATGCTCCTCTCCCAAGGCTTTGGAATACAAGACCTATCATAATTTTTCTATTAAAAGTCTTGGATTTGATAAAACAACCGTTTCATTAGACCTGGAATATTACAATCCGAATAATTATGGAATGCAATTAAGAAGTACGGATCTCGATATTTTTATTGATGGAAATTTATTTGGTCATAGTGCAATGGATACTTTGATCAGAATCCCGAGGCGGGATACTTTTAGTATTCCCATCCGCTTTGATGTGAATATGCAAAGCATTTTTAAAAACGCATGGAACACACTAATTGGCAAAGAAGTTTTGGTTCGTCTTGCAGGAAAAGTGAAAGTTGGAAAGGCAAATGTGTTTATGAATTTTCCGGTAAATTATGAATCAAAAGAACGATTTTCATTTTTTAATCCGTAATTTTAATTCTTCATAAACGTTTTGATTTTTTTGAAGGTTAGTAGGCCAATAAAAAATGCCCTGTTTCAGCGGGGCATTTTAATTTTTTGAAGAACCAATCCTTTATTTGGCGGAATCTTTTTTAACCGCAACCGTATGCCGGCAGGCAGCAGGAAGTCTTTTATAAGCTTCAGGATCTGCTTTTATATCGTCTGCATCATAACCCATATTTGCCAGAGCCGTTTTAATATTTTCGATGTTAGTTCTGTCTGTGTACCAAACAACCGTAACGGTATGTCTTCTAAAATCTGCTTTCACAGAAGAAACTCCATATTCATGCACCAAAAAATTTTCAATACGTGTTTTACAGGCTTCGTCCTGAACACCAGGAGTTTGAATAACTGCTTTTTGAACGGCTTTTTGTTGTGCAAAAGTTGGAGCAGAAAATGCTACAATGGCGAAAATGCCAAGAATGAATGATTTCATAGAGATTTATTTTGCCGAATTTAAGAATTAACCTTCCAATTTGACGGATCGTGACGCCAGTTTAACAACGCCTTTTGATCCTCTTCTGAAATTTTATTTTGTTGAATAGCCAAAGCAATTAAGGAATCATAATCTGTCAAAGATTTTAAAGTAAGCTGATATTTTTCAAAAGCATTTTTCGCTTCCGGAAATCCATAATTGAATATAGAAACCATTCCATCAACATTAAGTCCCGCATTTTTTAAAACATCCACTACCTGTAAGCTGCTTTTTCCGGTTGAAACCAAATCTTCCACAACCACTACCGGTTTTCCCGGCTCAAAAAAACCTTCAATCTGGTTTCCCAATCCGTGTTCTTTTGGTTTTGGCCTTACATAAATATAAGGAAGCTTTAATTGGTCTGCAGCCATTGCACCCCATGGAATTCCGGCAGTCGCAACACCTGCAATCATATCAGCATTTTGAAAAGTTTGGAAAATCACATTGCACATTTCGGATTTAACAAAATCGCGCACGAATGGAAATGAAAGAATTTTTCTGTTGTCGCAATAAATGGGGCTTTTCCAACCGCTTGCCCAGGTGAAAGGTTCATGAACATTTAATTTAATTGCATTAATTTGTAAAAGCTTTTCAGCTATTGCTTTTTTATCAGTCATGCTGCGAAGATAATAAACACGTATGAGCTACATTATAATTTACTTTAGCGAAAAACCGGTTTTTATTTGCCATGAAATCACTCCTGAGATCAACGAATATCGTCATCATCCGGATGCGGTTTTTATTGATGAACTTTCCACCGCGGCCATCAATTCTTTGTTACATGAAATCAATAAACCCAGGTTTCATGCAGGAATTATTTTGGGAGAAAATTTTGAAAAATTAAAGGCAAAATTTTTCAAACATTTTAATGTGATACAAGCCGCAGGCGGTTTGGTAAAAAATAAAAAGGGAGAAATTTTAATGATGTTGCGTCGTGGAAAATGGGATTTGCCAAAAGGAAAATTAGATGAAGGCGAAACGATTGAAGAATGTGCAAAAAGAGAAGTAGAAGAAGAAACGGGATTGCATAAAGTAGAGATAATTAAACCACTTGAAATTACTTATCACACGTATGTTCAATTTGGAAAACATAATTTAAAAGAGTCACATTGGTATTTAATGATGGCAACCGGAGATGAAAAATTAATTCCACAAACTGAAGAAGATATCACTGAAATTATTTGGGTAAAAAAAGAAGATTTAGAAAAATATATTTCCAACACTTTTCCTACGATTCAAAAAGTTTTAGAGTCTGCTTAATAGATTTTATTTCTTTGAAAGATCGAAATAAAAAATGAGTTTATTTATTCGTTTACTGCAGTATAATCCTCTTCCACTTCTTTTGATAAAATAACAAACTCCAGATATTGCATTTTTCTAAAAAAATATTCTTCCTGAAAACCGGCACTTAAAAATATTTCTTTGTGCAAGGGATTGATATAAACGATATAAATTTTTCGTGCATTTTTTTTGAGAGACGATAAAATGTTCTTTACAATTTGCAACATTACTATTTCATCAAAAGGATTAAAGAAAAAGAAAACGTTCGTATCATTTTCGATTGAATAATTTACAGCATCATCACAAATGATTTCAAAATTTGTTTGAGGAAATAAAGGTTTTATTTTTTCAATATTCAGTTCTGCTTCTCTACATAATGATTCTCCAAAATCAATTCCGGTGATTTTTTTAAAACCGTAAAAAGCCGCTACCACCAACACTCTTCCTCTGCCGCAGCCAAAGTCAACTATATAATGATTTGCATTATCATTTCTCAAAAATTCAAATGCTTTTTCAATAATAAAATAATTCGTTGCCTGGTAAATGGAAGCGTGTTTTAAATTATTACTTTTTATTTTTTGATGTTGAAGATTGTCGATCCTAATCGTATCAATCTGATATTTTTTCTCTCCTTTAATTTCATGGTAAACAGTGAAGGCAGCAAGCTTTACATTCCAGTTTTTTGTGATGAAGTAAAAGTATTTAAAGTAATAGAGAGATTTCATTCTGACTAATTAGAATCATTTTCTGAAAGCCGTAAGTCAATCACTTTCAACTGAAGATTGGTTTCTCCGTTCCATTCGTTTTCGTCAATGGTATAGACAATATCAACCGGTTGGTTCATTTGTAATAAATGAAATTTTTCAGCGAGATTAAAACCGATTCCGGTCAAAGTAATGTTTTCATTTTTCACCACAAAACGAATGTGTTGTTCTTTTACAATTTTTGACCATGAAGTGTTCAACACATTTTTTGTTATGAAAACCGGCCGCATATTTTCGGGACCATAAGGTTCCATTTCTTCAATGATTTTATAAAACTTTTTGTTGACGTTTTTAAAATTTATTTCAGTATTTATGATCAATTCAGGAGTTAGCAAATAAGGGTCGATTCGTGCTGAAACAACTTCTTCAAATTTTTTACTGAAAGCATCCACATTTTCAGGATGCATTGACATTCCTGCTGCTGCAAAATGGCCACCATAGCCAATCAGATGTTCGCGACACGCATGAATGGCTTCATATAAATTAAATCCGGGAACGCTTCGGGCACTTCCGCCGACTATTTTTTCTCCGAGCGTAAGCACGACAGTTGGACGATAATAAGTTTCAATTAACCGGCTTGCAACAATTCCAACCACACCTTTATGCCAATGCGATTGAAACACGACGGTTGTTTTTCTCGACACCATTTCCGGGTTATTTGAAATCATCGATAAAGCCTCTTCGGTAATGCTTGTATCCGCATCTTTTCTGTCGCTGTTATCGCTGTGAAGCATTTCTGCAAACTGCATTGCTTTTTCAAAATCATCTTCAATGAACATTCTTACCGCTTTGGTTGCATCATCCATTCTGCCTGCAGCATTTACTCTTGGCGCAATAATAAAAACTACATTATTGATTGAAAATTTATTTTCTATTTTACTCAGTTTAATCAACGCTTTTATTCCGGCACATGGAGAAGAATTTAGTCTTTGCAAACCATAAAAAGCAAGGATGCGGTTTTCCCCTGTTATTGGTACAATGTCAGCGCCAATGGCCGTTACCACCAGATCCAGATAACATAAATATTCATTTTCGTGCAGGCCTAACCGTTGTGAAAGAGCCATCACTAATTTGAAGCCAACACCACAACCGCAAAGTTCTTTATAAGGATAATTACAATCTTTTTGTTTTGGATTTAAGATCGCAATAGCAGAAGGAATTTGTTCGTCAGGAAGATGATGATCACAAACAATAAAATCCAAGCCTAACGAGCATGCATATGCAATAAGTTCAACAGATTTAATTCCGCAATCAAGAGAAATTATTAAATCGAAATCATTTCTTTTTGCAAAATCGATTCCCTGTTTGCTCACGCCATAACCTTCGCGATAGCGATGAGGAATATAAAAATCAATTTTTTCTTCTGTATAAATTTTTTTCAGAAAGCGATACATTAATGACACAGAAGTTGTTCCATCAACATCGTAATCTCCAAATACCAAAATTTTCTGATCATTATTTATTGCGAATAAAATTCTTTCAACAGCTTTGTCCATATCTTTCATTAAGAATGGATCATGAAGTTGAGAAAGTTGCGGCCGGAAGAAATCTTTTGCTTTTTGAAAACTATCAATTCCTCTTTGAACAAGAATATTGCAAAGAGGCCAACTAATGGATAAAGATTGATGCAGTTGCTCAATTTTCTCTTCGTCAGCTTCGATTATTTTCCATCTTTTTTCCATAAGAAATTAATGTGCAGTCGCGCCGATTAGCTGATATGCTAATAAAGCAGCAGTGTTGAGTGTTTTTGATTTTCTTTGAAAATCTAATTTACAGTAAAGAAACAAATAACATCATTTTTGATTTCCACATTTAATGTGCAAATTAGCTGGCAATGAGAAACCGCATTGTCGCGCCTTTAATATTTTCTGTCAGTAGTATATCGAACCAACTCTTCTAATCCTTTTCTGATGTCGCTTTCCGGGAAATCATATAAAATCGCTAATGCTTCATCGCGGTATTGAATCATTTTTTTGATCGCGTATTGAATTCCACCGGTTTCAGCTACTTTTTGCAAAACATATTTTATTTTCTCCGGGTTTTTATTTTCATTTTTAATAATATAAATGATTTTTCTTTTTTCAGAAGGATGTATATTATTCAAAGTATAAATTAAAGGGAGTGTCAATTTTTTTTCTTTGAGATCATTTCCCGTTGGTTTTCCCACATCTTCATTTCCATAGTCAAATAAATCATCTTTTATTTGGAAAGCAATTCCGGTTTTCTCACCAAACAGTTTCATTTTCTCTGTAAGTTTCTCATCCTGGCTTGTGCTCCATGTTCCGACGGCACATGCCGATGATAATAACGAAGCCGTTTTACTTCTTATAATTTCGAAATAAATATCTTCCTTCAAATTTAATTTCCTTGCTTTTTCAATTTGCAACAGTTCTCCTTCACTCATTTGTTTTACGGCTTCTGATAAAATATGAAGATGTTTGAATTCTCCTGCATCTGTTGAAAGCAGCAATCCTTTTGAAAGTAAATAATCACCCACTAAAACTGCAATTTTATTTTTCCATAAAGCATTGATGGAAAGAAACCCTCTTCTTTCCAGCGATTCATCGACGACATCATCATGAACAAGAGTAGCGGTATGCAGAAGCTCAACAAGAGCAGCAGCGCGATAGGTAGATTCATTAACCTCTCCATGAAGTTTTGCGCTTAGAAAAACAAACATGGGCCGTAATTGCTTGCCCTTCCTTTTAATGATATATTTCATTATTCTGTCGAGCAAAGGCGTTTGGCTCTTTACAGATTGAGCGAATTTTTGCTCAAAAGTTGCTAACTCGGTGGTAATAAGATTTTTTGAAAACTGCATTTTTTAAGAAAAGGGCAATATAAGACAGAAACAGATAAATCATGAAAATTAATGGAAATTGAAAACTAATTTAAAAATGGTTTTCGGATAATATTTAATATAAAGCAGCACGGACGGGCAATTACACAATAAGTTTACAAAATTGTAAGAATATATAAATGTCTCAAAATCTAATTATTTGCTAAAAAAAATTTGAATATTGACTTTCGTTTGATATTTTTGCCCAATCAAAACGTTTATTTCGAAATCATTAATCAAAAAGTTATGTCAAGCAAAAAGTTTAAATTACTGTTAATGGGAAGCTTTTTCCTACTATCCACTGGTGCTTTTGCACAGGATACTGGTGTTTATAACATTTATGACTCAAGTGTAGTTCCTGCAAAAGGAAGAGCACAACAAAATGAGTTTATGAATAATACGTACGACTTTCCTGCGAAGCCGCGCAGCGAAACAGAAATCGGAATTTCCGGTGGTATGTTTTCTGTTAGTGGCGACGTAGCCTCTAAATTGCCAACCGGCGGTTTTGGCATTCATGTTCGCAAAGCACTTGGATATGTTTTCTCTTTAAGGTTGCAATATCTCTACGGAGCAGCAAAAGGATTGGATTGGAAACCATCAGTTGGATATGCTAACAATCCTGCCTGGAATACTCATTATACTACACCAAGTCCGGTATATTACAATTACAGAGCGCATGTTCAGGATCTTTCCTTACAGGGAATTTTTTCAATTAATAATGTTCGTTTTCATAAACAAAAAACTGGAATGGTTGTTTATGCAGGAGCTGGTTTAGGTGCTACCATTTACGACACTAAAATCAATGCTTTGAACGGTTCTACTCCTTACGATTTCTCTTCTATCAGCGCTTCCGGTTATACAAGCAGAAAAGACATCCGCAAAGCTTTGAAAGATATGATGGATGACAGTTATGAAACAAATGCTGATAATAATAATAACAACGCTCCAAGATTATTTGGACAGAATTTAAGACCTTCTGCTACGTTCCTTGCAGGTCTTGCATTTAAATTAGGCCAGCGTGTAAATCTTGCTATTGAGGACAGATTTACTTTAATTAAAGATGATTTACTGGATGGTCAGAGATGGCAGGAACGTCCGGTTTCAGATCCTGTACTTACTGGTAATTTTGATACATACAATTATCTTTCAGTTGGATTAAACTTCAATGTTGGAAACAAAGCAGTACAGCCACTTTGGTGGATCAACCCTCTGGATTATGCATACAGCGAAATCAACAATCCTAAACACATGAAAATACCACCACCAGTATTACCTGATGCAGATGGAGATGGCGTAACTGATCAATTTGACAGAGAGCCAAACACTCCGGCAGGTTGCCCGGTAGACGCTCATGGTGTTTCAAGAGATACTGATGGTGATGGCGTTCCCGATTGCAAAGACAAAGAATTGATTACTCCAACACAATGTCAGCCTGTTGACGCAGATGGCGTAGGTAAATGCCCAGAACCTGATTGTTGCAAAAATTTAAGAGATTCTATGATGACTGCAAATGCATGCAACATCACTGATCTTCCAAGCATCACATTCAGAAGCAGAAGCATTAGCCTTAGCAGCGACGCTAAAACAATGTTGGCAACAGTTGCTTCTAAATTGAAAAACAGCGCTACTTGTAACATTACCGTTACAGGATATCCTGCAGCTTCAAAAGCTTCACAAGCACTTTGCAACAAAAGAGTAAATGCAATCAAAGCTTACCTTACAGAAAAAGAAGGTATCAGCGCTGATCGTATCACAGTCAATTGCGAAGTTGGTGGTGGCGAAGCAAATACAGTAGATATTAAAGCAGACTAACAGAACACTTTTTGCTCAATGATAAAAACCCTTCCTTTTGTGGAAGGGTTTTTTTGTGCCAATTATCAAAATATTAACTACATCAATTTTGTTCCAAATTATTTTACATTCATTTTTGTTTAAATTCACTTAATTTTGCCGCTCTTTATGAAGTTAGCAGTAGTTTTATTGATCATACCATTTCTGATGCTTGGCGGTTGCGCCAGCCAGTTTACCAAGGTTCTTAAAAGTACTGATTACGAGTACAAGCTGAAGAAAGCGGATGAATATTACGCCAATAAAAAATATCGTTACGCTGAGCAATTGTATGAAGAATTATTCCCGGTTTTTAAGGGATCTGATAAGTTTGAGGAATTGTATTATAAGTATGCCTACTGCTCTTATTATCAAAAGAATTATGAAAGCGCAGAAAACCTGTTCAAAGGGTTTCTTGGCGTATTTCCTAACAGCAGTAAAGCAGAAGAAATTGCTTATATGGATGCCTTGACATTTTATAAACAATCTCCCAATGTTCAATTAGATCAAACGAATACAACGAAAGCAATTGGAATGATGCAAAGTTTTATTGCCACTCATCCTAATTCGCCAAGAGTTGCGGACGCCAACGAGATCATTGCCAAATGCAGGGAAAAACTGGAAGAAAAAGATTACCTGGCGGCAAAATTGTATTACAATCTTCAAATGTACCAGGCAGCAGGAATTGGCTTTACCAATCTTTTAAATTCATATCCGGAATCGCCGAAAGGAGAAGAATACATGTTGATGGCAGTAAAATCCTATTATGAATTTGCGAAACTAAGTATTCCTGATAAGCAGGAAGAAAGATACCAAAAAGTTACTGCTGCTTATTTTGATTTTGCTGATCGCTAACCGCAAAGTGAATTATTAAAACAAGCAGAAGATTATAAAAATCTAAGTCAAAACAATATTAAAAAAATACAAAATGAGCAAATTAAGACGCCAGCAAAACGCTAATACCAGTAATGTTGTTGAAACGCAAAACCTGATTGACGTAAAAGCCAAAACAGGCAATTTATATGAGTCAATCAATGTGATTGCAAAAAGAGCCAACCAGATCAACATTGCGATAAAAGAAGAGTTGCATAATAAATTGGAAGAATTTGCAAGCCATACAGATAGTCTTGAAGAAATTCATGAAAACAAGGAACAGATAGAAATTTCAAGAGCTTATGAAAGAATGCCAAATCCTGCCCTGTTGGCAACCACTGAATTTATGGAGGACAAGATTTATTATCGTAGAAACGAGGACAATCTTTTTGATTAATCTTTTCATAATAAATGATAATTTTAATGGCGGTTAAATTCCGCCATTTTTATTTAATAGTATCTTTCAGCTAAATTCATCTCGTGCTAAAAGGAAAAAAAATTTTGTTGTGCCTTACCGGAAGTATTGCAGTTTACAAATCAGCATTATTTCTTCGTTTACTGGTAAAAACAGGAGCACAAGTAAAAGTAATCATGACGAAAGGAGCAACGAATTTTGTAACGCCTCTGACCTTTTCCACGCTTTCAAAAAATAAAGTTCTGATTGATTTATTTGAAGAAGAAACATGGGTAAATCATGTAATACTTGGTCGTTGGGCAGATGTAATGATGATTGCACCTGCATCCTGCAATACAATTGCAAAAATGGCGAATGGAATATGTGATAATCTTTTGCTTGCAGTTTATCTTTCCTCCAATTGTCCTGTTTTGATAGCTCCCGCAATGGATGAAGACATGTGGCATCATGCTACAACAAAAAAAAATATTGAAACACTGCAACAAAATGGCGCTCAATTTTTACCAGTTAATCATGGAGAACTGGCAAGCGGACTTCAGGGGGAAGGAAGAATGGCAGAGCCTGAAGAAATGATAAAATACCTTGAGGCTTTTTTTACAAAACAATCTGTTCTTAAAGGAAAAAAAGCTTTGGTTACTGCCGGACCTACTCATGAATCGCTAGATCCGGTTCGTTTCATCGGTAATAATTCCAGCGGAAAAATGGGCGTTGCCATTGCGGAAAATTTAGCAGAAAAAGGAGCTAAAGTGAAGCTGGTTTTAGGCCCTTCAACAATTAAAGTTGATGAAAAAATAAACACAGTGAAAGTTATTTCAGCAAATGAAATGTATGAAGCATGTATGAAAGATTTTCAATCTTTTGACATCATTATTATGGCCGCAGCGGTTGCTGATTATTCACCGAAAAATAAATCTGTTCAAAAAATAAAAAAGGAAAAAGAAGAGTTTACTTTAGAATTGATTAAAACAAAAGATATTCTTTTTGAAGCAGGAAAAAGAAAAGCACCGGCACAAACACTGGTTGGTTTTGCATTAGAAACAGAAAATGAAAAAGAAAATGCAATCAAAAAATTGTCTAAAAAAAATGCAGATTTGATTGTGTTGAATTCATTGAATGATAAACAAGCGGGCTTCGGAATCGATACTAACGAAATCACTATTTTTGATAAGAACAAAAAAGAATATCAGTTTGGTGCCAAAACAAAAAAAGAAGTTGCGGAAGATATTGTAAATACCATTATCCAATTTAGAAATGAATAAAATATTCCTGTTTTTTTTATTGCTGCTTTCTACTTTTGCTGCCGATTCACAACTGAGAGCAAGAGTCAGTGTTGTTAGCAATCGCGTTGGCAATAATGTGGATCAAAAAACATTTCAAACGTTGCAAACTGCGTTGAATAATTTTGTAAACAACACCAAATGGAGTTCTGATAATTTTGATCCTAATGAAAAAATCGATTGCAGTTTTTTACTCAATCTTGAATCATTTGGTGATCCCAATGTTTATAAAGCCTCATTAACTATTCAATCCGGAAGACCGGTTTTTAATTCTACTTACGTCTCTCCTATGATTAATTACCAGGATAATGATATCATTTTCAAATATGTTGAGTTTCAGCAATTGGAATTCAATGATGCAAGAGTTTCGGGGACTGATGCGTTGGTTTCAAATCTAACAGCCGTTTTTGCTTACTGGATTGATATAATTCTTGGTTTTGATTATGATTCATTTTCTCCCCGTGGCGGAAATATTTATTTTCAAAAGGCGCAGAATATTGTCAATAATGCGCCGGAAGGAAGAAATATATCCGGATGGAAACCGTTTGACGGAACCCGCAACAGGTATTGGTTAGCAGAGAATTTGATGAATAGCAAATACACTATTTTTCATGACGCAATTTATAATTATTATAGATTGGGCATGGATAAACTTTACGACCAGGAAGCCAATGCAAGGGCTCAAATTTTGAATGTATTAAACATGCTAAACACATTTAATACTGAAAACCCGAACACAATGATTCTGCAGTTTTTCTTTCAGGCAAAAACTCAGGAGTTGATTCAAATTTTTACAAAAGCAAGTCCGGCTGATAAATCAAAAGCACTTGATCTTTTAAAACGTCTTGATGTTTCTTCAGCAACTAAATATGAGGAGCAATTAAAATGAGCAGGAAGTTAACCTACTTGATTTTTTTATTGGTTTTGTTTTCCTGTTATTCCAAGAATAAGGTACCGTCCAACGTGATCCAGCCAAAAGAAATGAAAAGTATTTTATGGGATGTAATGAGAGCACAAACTTTGGCAAACGAAATTGCAAGAAAAGATTCAACTGTTGATGTAGCGGCAGAAACAAAAAATTTGTCTCAGAAAGTATTTAAAATACATCAAACAGATTCGGCCAGTTTTAATAAAAGCTACAACTGGTATGTGAAGCATCCCGATGCATTAAAGCTTATCTTTGATAGTCTTTATGTTCAAAAGCAAAGAGAAAATGATACTGATATAAAGAGGAAAAATCATTATCAGAAAGTACTTGAAAAATAATTTCAGATGAAAAAAGTTTATAATGATGCTGACGAAGCTCTTTATGATATTTCGAACGGAAGTGTAATCATGTTTGGAGGTTTTGGGTTGTGTGGCATTCCCGAAAATTGTATCAATGCGCTAGTGAAAAAAGGAGTTACTGAACTTACGTGCATTTCGAATAATGCTGGAGTTGATGATTTTGGAATCGGATTATTATTAAAAAAGAAGCAACTAAAAAAAATGATCGCTTCGTATGTAGGAGAAAATTCTGAATTTGAAAGGCAATTATTAACCGGCGAATTGGAAGTAGAACTTATTCCGCAAGGAACATTGGCAACCAGATGTATGGCTTCCGGGTACGGAATGCCTGCAATTTTTACTCCTGCAGGAGTAGGAACAGAAGTAGCTGAAGGAAAAGAATCAAGGATTTTTAATGGAAAAGAATATTTGCTGGAGTACGCTTTCGATGCAGATTTTGCGCTGGTAAAAGCCTGGAAAGGTGACACGGCAGGAAATTTAATTTATAAAGAAACGGCGCGAAATTTCAATCCAATGATGGCAATGGCAGGAAAAATTACCATTGCCGAAGTAGAGGAATTGGTGGAAGCAGGTGAATTAGATCCAAACGAAATTCACACTCCCGGAATTTATGTTCACAGGATTTTTAAAGGAAAGGTTTATGAGAAAAGAATAGAACAAAGAACGGTTAGAAATTTAAACATTTGAAAATCTGAAAATTATATTTTCCTCATCATTTTCATATTTTCCTATTAAAAATTATGTTAGATAAAAATCAGGTAGCGCAAAGAATTGCAAAGGAATTAAAGGACGGATATTACGTAAACCTTGGAATAGGAATACCTACTCTTGTTGCCAATTACATTCCGGAAGGAATCAATGTAACGCTTCAATCTGAAAATGGGTTATTGGGAATGGGACCATTTCCGATTGCAGGAGAAGAAGATCCGGACCTGATTAATGCAGGAAAGCAAACCATCACTACCTTACCGGGATCAGCTTTTTTTGATAGTGCAATGAGCTTTGGAATGATTCGTGCAGGCAAAGTAGACCTTACTGTTTTAGGAGCGATGGAAGTAAGTGAAAATGGAGACATTGCCAGTTGGAAAATCCCAGGGAAATTGGTTAAAGGAATGGGTGGGGCAATGGATTTGGTTGCCAGCGCAAAGAATATTATTGTGGCAATGATGCACACTAATCCAAAAGGAGAATCTAAATTATTAAAAAGATGTCATCTTCCTCTGACAGGAATAAAATGTGTCAAAAAGATTGTAACTAACCTGGCAGTCATAGAAGTTACAGAAAATGGATTTAAATTACTGGAAAGAGCACCAGGGGTTTCTATTGACGAAATAAAAAGTAAAACGGAAGGAAATTTAACTGTAGAAGGAGACATTCCTGAAATGCATTTTTAGTGCAGTAAACCAACAAATAATCAAAAAAGAATTTAGCAACAAAGGAAACAATCAGTCTATTAGCGCATTTTTCATAGCAAAAAATACAAGGCCAACTGAATTCTTTACGCCAAAACGCTCCATCAGTCTGTCTTTTATCGCTTCTACTGTTCGCGCACTGATTTCCATTTTTTGAGCAATTTCCTGCGCAGTATATTCCATACAAACCAGTGATAACACTTCTTTTTCTCTCTCACTTATAGCAATTTGATTACTCAGATTAGGATTGAATTTTTGTTTTGCATAATTCTTTTTGATCAAAACACGATTGACAAAATTATTGAGATAAAATCCGGTAGTCATTACATCCATAATTCCTTGTTTAATTTCCGCCGGTTCTGTACTTTTTAATAAATAACCATTGGCACCGCTATCCATTAAATGGCCTACAAAACGTTCATCTTCAAACATCGTTAAGATCAGAATTCTAACCTGCGGAAAATGTTTATTCAGATATTTTGTAGTTTCAATGCCATCTTTTACAGGCATTTTCAAATCCATCAAAACAATATCAGGTTGTTCTTTTTCAATTCCTTTGATCAGTTCTTCTCCGTTTTCTGCTTCTAAAATAAACCTGATATTATGAAATGTTTTCAGTGAAAGAATTACACCTTTCCTGAAAATTTTGTGGTCATCAGCAATTGCTACATTTATAATTTCGGGGGTCATATTTCTATAGCTTACATTGTCGAAAGATAATAGATTATATTAATAAAAGCAAGTCTTTATTTCAGTGGCTCTCTTGGAACTTCAATAGTTACTTTGTAATAAGTATGTGTATTATCAATCTCAAAAAATATTTTTCCTTTTAACACTCTTATTCTGCTTTGAATATTTTTTAGCCCTAAGCCGGCAGAATTATGTTCCATCTTCTCAAAATCCGGTTGAAGGATTCCTTTACCATCATGATGTATGCGAAAATAAACAATATTGCTCTGCGCATTTTGAGTCAAATGAATAAAACCAGCGCTGCTATGTTTGATAATATTAGTTACTAACTCCTGCAAAATACGAAAAACAAGTAACTCTTGTTCATCATTTAAACGCTGTCGATTATCATGAAACCTTGCGCTGGCATTGATTACACCTGATCCATTTATTTTTTCAAAAAGATCTTTTATAGCTGCTTCAAGACCAAAGTTTTTTAACGTTGGCGGCATCAGGCTATGCGAAATATTACGGATCAGTTGAATGCTGTCGTCAATAATTTGTTTGGCACTAAAAATAGATTGAAGCTGAACAGCAGTTTCCTGATGAATCAGATTTTCATTCAAATAAAGTCTAGCGGTTGCAAGAAGAGGCCCGGCATCATCGTGAAGATCAGCGGCAATCCGTTGCCTTTCTTCTTCCTGGAATTGAATGGAAGCGCGTAACAACATTTGTTGTTTTTCCTCTTCCATTTTTTGAATTTGCTTATTGAAACGAATCACTCTTCTCTGATGAAAAACAACAATAGATACCAGAGTAATTGCCATAAAAAACATTCCGAGCGTACCGAGTATTAGTACGCTTGAAATGCCCAATGTAGCTTTTACCTGTAGAAAAAACATTTAGTTCTGTTGATTATTAGTGTTGGTGTGAAGAAATAGATCATCATCTAATTCAGGAATAGCGCTTTTTTGTTGGTTTACTGTGTGATTTAATTTCATTGTCATTGCCACACACAGTAAAAGATTCTTAAGGATATTGAAGGATATATTTATGATAAAGTATAGCTTTTGAAAGGATACGTTATGCATCATTCTGTCAGCCATTAAATACAGGAAAAAAGTTCCGGAAAAGTAGATAAGAAAAGCAATTACAATCCAAAAATCAAAAGTAGAATAAATTAATAAATTGTTTGTCCCTTTTATTTGACTATATAAATAATAAATGCAAAGACAAAGAACAATAATGCATTCAACTCCTGAAACAATTGAGTCCCATTCCAGTGGTTTACTGAAAAAAATATAATCAACAAGGGCAAAAAGCAAAAAAGCACTCCACACATATACAATACTTCTTTTTACCGAACCTTTTGGTAAAATCAGGTAAATGAAATAACAGAAAAAGGAATATTCAACGATCGTAAAGAACAAAAATAAGTAAACAACAGAAGAGGATCGAATACTTTGAAGATAAAAACTAAAACCCTCATTTAAAGCACAATAAAGCACATAAAATAAAATTACCTTTAGCGATTTTTGCTTCTTATTCAATTTGAATAATAGAAAAAATACTAAAGGTAATCCACTGGATAAAATGCCGGTATATAAAAATGTTTTAAAAATAGCAGTTAAAATTTACTCCAAATATAACTACATATTTTAAAATTAAAAAAAAATACTAAGTACTTGGAGTGCTGGTGCTTGGAGTCCCTGTTGATGGTGTACCAGTCCAGATAGTCCAATCAATAACTATTTTGTCGGCAACAATGCCATCGTATCTTTCGATGTCACCAGTTGTAGTTACTACAGAATACTGAAGAATATCTTTACCATCAGCGTCTACGCCTGTGTAAACTAAGTGTTCTTCGTTTAATTTTGTAAGACATTTGCGGAAATTAATGCCAACACAACCGGGTTGATTTAAAATTTGTTCGATGATGTTTCTCCCGATGTAGTAACCAGGAGTTGCATCAGGATTAGCGTCTCTGAAGTTTTGTACTAATTGAGTGCCTTCTGCTAATCCAATGTCTTCGCCTACTTCGGCCAGACTTTTGGTTTCAAGTGCATTCTTTGTCATAATGTAAGTTTTTTTGTTTGTAATGCTTTTTATTCGGGTAATCAGACATCGAACTTCACCAAAAAAAAGTTTCTGTACAACCGGCATTTTTATTATTCAAATCATGTATTTTCGCTAAAACTTAGTACTGTAAAGGCTTTCAGCCGAAAAAACAAGTAAATTAACGATAAAAAATCAGGTAATTGTACGACGTAAATATAGTAAATTTACTATGAAAAAAATTAGTTTTCTTACGAGCGTAAATCTACGATTTCACAAAAACATTGAGAAAATTGATGCTGCTTTTTCCCTTCTTTATTCGAAAAACGCATACTTTTTTCGAATAAATACTCATTGCCAAAAGGAATTTTTGCAGCGTAGCTTTTCTGTAAAAAGTTAGACTTTTATCGTAAAAAGTGCAGAATAAAGTAATATTATATCAAACTTTTCGTTAGAGTTCTTATATTTACACAATACTATCCCTAAGACTACTGAAATGTCACTAACTACTATTATCAAAATTGCCATCGCCGATGACCATAAAATATTCAGAGACTGCATTAAAATGGCATTGACTCCGAAAGAAGATCTAAAAATGATTTGGGAAGCAGAAGATGGAAAAGATCTGATGCACAAAATGACAATTAAGAAGCCGGACCTATTGCTGATGGATATCCGGATGCCTGAAATAGATGGGATTAATGCAATTGAAATGTTGCGCAAAGAATATGAAGATTTGAAAATCATTGTGCTTTCTATGTATGATGATCAGCAAATGATCAGCAAAATGATGGAAATGGGTGCCAATGCTTATCTTACTAAAACAACCGACCCTGATGAAATTTACGAAGCGATCCTTACCTGCATGAATGAAGAATTTTATTTCAATCAATTGGTGAACAAAGCGGTTATGGGGAAATTAATGCAGAAAAAAAATGTTCGCGTTCATTATGGCAACCAGGTTCCGGTTACTTTCAATGAAAAAGAATTGAAAATATTACAGCTGCTGGGCGAAGACAAAACAACTGAAGAAATTTCAAAGATTATTTTTTTAAGTCCAAGAACGATTGAAACGATTCGCCAAAATATGAAAAATAAGGTAGGCGCAAAAACGATCGGCGGTTTGATCATGTATGGAATGAGAAACAAAATGATCGAATAACTTTTTACTTTTTTCCCAAAAAAAGATTTCTACTTAAAAGTCGGTTTTACTATGTGTTACGTAGAAGTTGCTCATCAGTTGATGAATTCTCTCTTTTAAATCAAGAAAGTTATCTTCCTTTTTTACTTCAACTGGTTCCAGAAAATGTAATTCTATCTTTCCTGGCCAAAAGAAAAATTTTCCGGAAGGAAGAATTTTTTTTGTATTAAAAATCAAAGCTGGAATAATTGGTGTTTCTGTTTCTACCGCCAATTTAAAAGCGCCATCATGAAATTCTTTTAAAGGCATCATCGTTTTGTTTCTCGTTCCTTCGGGATAAATACACATATCCATTCCCATCGCTAATACATTTTTCATTTTTCGAAAACTATCTTGGCGGCTTTTCTTATCATTCCTGTCAAGAAGAATAGAGCCCCTTTTATAAATCAGGCCAAACAAAGGAATCTTTGCAAGCTCCGCTTTTGCAATCGTTTTGTTAGCCCGAGGAATAAATGGTGTCAACACCGGAACATCAAAGAAAGAATTGTGATTTGAAACAACGATATAATTTTGATCGCCTTTAAAATTCCTCCTCCCGGATATTTTTAAATTACATCCTGACAGAAAAAAAAATACTCTCATCCAGACAATTGAAATACGGCGAAAACTTTCTGTCCTTTGTGGTTCAGGGAAAATGCCTATTATCCATATGGGTAGCACTATCAAAAGAAGCGTAACAATAAAAATAATAAGTGCCCAGGCAGCAAATATTTTTCCAAAAAAATTTTTCAAAATGTATTTTTTTATTCTTTGCTAAACTTTCCAATCAATAGGAGTTTTCTTTTGTTTTATCAGCAATTCGTTGGTTTTTGAAAAATGTTTACATCCAAAAAAACCATTGTTCGCACTGAAGGGAGAAGGATGAGCAGCCTTTAATACAAAATGTTTTGTTTCATCGATCAGTACTTGTTTTTGCTGAGCAAATTTTCCCCAAAGCAAAAAAATAATCCCTTCTTTTTCATCAGAAGTTTTTTTGATGATCTGGTCAGTGAATTCCAGCCAGCCAATTTGAGAATGGCTTCCCGGTTCATTTTCCCGAACCGTTAAAGAAGCATTCAACAGAAGAACTCCTTGTTTTGTCCACTTTTCAAGATTGCCATTTTCCGGCATTTCAATTCCCAGATCATTTTTTAGTTCTTTAAAAATATTTAAAAGAGACGGAGGCATTGCAATTCCATCAGGAACAGAAAAACTTAAACCATGGGCCTGATGCCTGTTGTGATAAGGGTCCTGGCCGATGATAACCACTTTTACTTTTCCAAAAGGAGTTTGTTGAAACGCATTAAAGATCAGTGGGCCGGGAGGATAAATTATTTTTTTAGAAGCCTTTTCTGCTTTCAAAAAAGTGACAATGTTTTGAAAATAAACTTTATTAAACTCCTCCTTTAAAACTTCTTTCCAGCTTTCTTCAATTTGAATATCCGGCATTACAGATGGATTTGATAAAAAAGAGAAAGAGATAAATCAGTGACCCCGGAACGACTCGAACGTTCGACCCACAGCTTAGAAGGCTGTTGCTCTATCCACTGAGCTACGGGGCCATTGATAACTTTTTAAAAGTTTGTATGAATCAGTTTTTAAAAAGTTTTGCAAATATAACAGAATCATTTTGCGCTTTCAAAAGCAGTAGCAATATTTATTTTTTTTATTTGTCAAAAATAAAATTGTCTATCTTCCATTTCGATTTAATTTTTAATCCAAAGAAACATTCATCACAAAATTATTTAAGTATGAAACTAAAATTAACTCTTCTGCTTTTTATAGCAATATGTACCACACAAATTAATGCGCAAACTCCATTTTCACCTGTAAAACAAGATGGCTTCGGGTTCAATTTCGGTTTCGTTGATTTTACTTCACCTGCCGCAATTGACACCTCTACTCTTCGATCTGTGTTTAAAAATGGAGACCTTACTCACTTCGGTCAGATGAGTCCTTCTCTCTCCGTTTCATATTGGAAAGGACTTAATAAATACCTGGACTTTTCAGGAAGAGTAAGCGGGGTTTTTTATGAATATCTTCCTAAAACTACCAACCCCGGAAATGGAGTTGGCGCCGAAGCTGATGCCACATTAAATGTTCGTCCTATCTCTGATAACCATTTCTTCTCTCCTTTTGCTACCGGTGGTTTGGGCGCAGCTTATTATAAAAAGATTGGCGGATACATTCCAATGGGAATCGGCTTCCAGTTTAACTTTCAAAGGCAGGTTTATGTGATGCTGCAATCACAATATCGGATGACGCTGTCGAGCAACATTATTCCCAATAATTTGTATCATTCAATTGGTATTATCGCTAATGTTGGAAAGCCAAAAGAAGTGGCTGCTCCGGTTGAAGTCCCGATTCCGGTTGTTACGGATCGTGATAATGATGGCGTTGTAGATAGCGTCGACAGATGTCCGGATACACCGGGACTTGCAGCATTGAAAGGTTGTCCTGATAAAGATGGCGATGGCATTGCAGACATAGATGATAAATGTCCTGATGTTGCAGGTTTGGCAAAATACCAGGGTTGTCCGATTCCGGATACAGACAAAGATGGTATTAATGACGAAGAAGACAAATGTCCGAATGTGCCTGGTGTTGCCCGCTACCAGGGATGCCCGGTTCCTGATACAGATAAAGACGGCGTAAACGATGAAGATGATAAATGCCCGACAGAAGCAGGGCCTGCTTCTAACTTTGGTTGCCCCGTCATTGATACGGTAGTTGTCCAGAAAGTAAATAAAGCAGCACACAATATTTTCTTTACAACAGGAAGTGCCAAATTGCTTGCAAAATCTTATAAATCTTTAAAAGAAGTGGCTCAGATCTTAAAAGATAATCCTTCATTCAACATTGATGTAAATGGATATACTGATAATGTGGGCACAGATGAAAACAATCAAAAACTTTCTGAAAGTCGCGCCAACTCAGTAAAACAATACTTAATCGGAAATGGAATTGATGCCGGCAGAATTACTGCAACAGGATATGGCGAAACCAATCCGATAGCAGATAATAAAACTGCCGCAGGTCGCGCAAAGAATAGACGGGTAGAAATGAAATTAAGGAATTACTAATCCAGTTTTCAATAAATCAGTTATAAAAAAGCCATTGCAAAATTCGTAATGGCTTTTTTATTTCAATAGACTTTTAAAAAACAATTTTGCAGTAAAACAAGAAATAAAATCAAATTATTTTTTTACAACTTTAAATTTTTTCTTCAGGTCAACTAAAACTTTCGTTATATTTAACGTCTAAAACTATTTATTATGACTACAAAAAAAATGTTGCTTGCAGGATTTTTATTTTTGGCTGCACAAACTTTTGGGCAAACTAATTTTTCATTTTCTCCTGAAAAACCAAAAGCCGGCGATCAGATAACGATCAACTACTCTCCTTCCGGAACCCTTACTAACACTGCTTCTCCTATTAATGCTATTGTTTACATTATGGGAAATAAACAAAAAGCAGATGATGTTAATTTCAAAAAAAATGGCAATAAATATACCGCCACAATAAACACCGACACTTCAGATAATTTTGTTTTTTTCAGTTTTTCTGCTGATAAAAATTTTGATAATAATTCTAACAACGGATATTGGATTCAACTTTACGATGGAGATCATTTGAAGAAAGGAGCCAACTTAAGCCTTTCAGAATTTTACCAGTTTTTTGGAAGAAATGCCGGCATTGATCCTGACAACGAGAAAGCACTAAAATATGCGGATGCAGAATATCAAACAAATCCTGACTTAAAAAAGAAAAATATAGTTTCTTACCTGAGATTATACGGCCAGGTAAATAAAGACGAAGCGCCTGCATTGATTCAAAAAGAAATTGAATCCGAAATTAAATCCAGCTTGAAAGATGAAGATGATTACTTAAGATTACAGAGCCTCTACTCAATTGCCAAACTTCCGCAGCAGGCAAAATTGATCAACGAAATTGCAAAAGAAAAATTTCCAAATGGGAAACTTGCAAAAGGAGAAATGATCAATAATTTTTTAAAAGAAAATGATCTTGTAAAGAAAGAACAAATGTTCGATGAGATCAGTGCAAAAATTAAAAATGATTCTGCATGGAAATATCTGGAAGGTTCATTGTCTTATTTTAAAAGCAACGTCATTAGTGCATTTCAGCAAAAGAAAGATTATGATGGAATGGAGGCTGCGATAAAAAAATATGGCATCAAAGGAATGGATCTTGCTCAACTTTATAATAACGTTGCATGGGAAATTCAGCAAACAGATAAAGACCTTGATGTGGCAGAAAAAATGGCGGCAACAGCCGTTGACATAGCAAAAAAAGAATGGAAAAATCCGACAGAAAAAAAGCCGGATTATCTTCCTGCGTCACAATGGGAAAAATCACGTGCTAATTCATACGGTATGTATGCAGATACTTACGCAATGATCAATTATAAATTAGGTAATTATAAACAAGCATTTCCTTATACAGAAGATGCAGCAATGAAAATTTCAAAAGGAAGCAGCGCTGATGAAAATAATACGTATGCTTTGGTTGCTGAAAAAGTTTTATCTCCGAAAAAATATGTTCCCCAGTTGGAACAATTTGTAAAAGATGGAAAATCTACTTCTTCTATAAAAGATATTTTGAAACGTGCTTATGTAAAAAAACATAGCTCCGAAAATGGTTTTGATGATTATCTTACTGCTTTGGAAAAAGATAGTTATCTGAAAATGGTGGCAGAACTAAAAAAAGAAATTCTTTCAGAAACGGTTCCTGCTTTCACTTTGGTAGATTTGAAAGGAAATAAAGTAAACATCCAGGATTTAAAAAATAAAGTGGTCATCGTAGATTTTTGGGCAACATGGTGTGGCCCTTGCAAAGCTTCTTTTCCAGGAATGCAAAAGATGGTTACCAAATTCAAAGATGATCCGGATGTAAAATTTGTTTTTGTTGACACATGGGAAACTGCCGATAAAAAAGAAAAAAATGCTGCTGATTTTATTGCTGCGAACAAATATGATTTTCATGTTTTGATGGACAATGATAGCAAAGTGGTAGAACAATTTAAAGTAAGTGGAATTCCGACAAAATTTGTGATAGATAAAAATGGTGTAATCCGTTTTAAAGCAATTGGTTTTGATGGAAGCGATGATAAATTAGTTGCGGAGCTTTCTACAATGATCGATATGGCAAAAACAATGTAAGAAATTTTTATTCATTAAAAATGAAAAAATTTCCGTTCCACTTGGAGCGGATTTTTTTTAAATGCCAGCATGGCATAAAAAAATGAATGGCACCCGATTTGTAAAAACAGAGTAAAAAAAATATTTATGCAAAAAGGAAATATACGGGTACAAACGGAGAATATTTTTCCAATCATCAAAAAATTTCTTTACAGTGACCATGAAATTTTTATTCGTGAATTGGTAAGTAATGCAGTTGATGCTACACAAAAATTAAAAACGCTTTCTTCTCTCGGCGAAGTGAAAGGTGATATCGGAAATACCGATATTAATGTAATCATTGACAAGGACAAAAAAACATTGACGATTTCTGATCATGGTGTGGGAATGACTGAAGAAGAAGTAGATAAATATATTAACCAGGTTGCTTTCAGCGGCGCGGAAGAGTTTCTTGAAAAATACAAAGGAAAGAACGAAGCCAATATTATCGGGCATTTTGGTCTTGGATTTTATTCCGCCTTTATGGTGAGCGACAAAGTGGAGATCGTTACAAAAAGTTATAAAGAAGATGCTAAAGCAGTAAGATGGGAATGTGACGGAAGTCCTGAATACACTTTGGAAGAAACCAAAAAGAAAAAACGCGGAACCGATGTTATTCTTTATATCAACGAGGAAAGCAAAGAATTTTTAGAGCCTGACAGAATTCGTCACATGCTTGAAAAATTCTGTAGATTTTTACCCGTTCCAATTTTCTTTGAAGGAAAACAAATTAATAATCCTACACCTGCATGGACCAAAAAGCCATCTGAACTTACCGATAAAGATTACCAGGATTTTTATAAAGAATTATATCCTTTCGGCGAGCCGCCTTTATTCTGGATTCATTTGAATGTCGATTATCCATTCAATCTTACAGGAATTTTGTATTTCCCTAAAGTGAAAAAAAGCTATGAAATTCAGAAAGATAAAATTCAATTATACAGCAACCAGGTTTTTGTAACTGATGAAGTAAAAGATATTGTTCCTGAATTTTTAATGCTCTTACACGGTGTGATCGATAGTCCCGATATTCCTTTAAATGTTAGCAGAAGCTATCTGCAAGGAGATCCGAATGTAAAAAAGATTGGTGCTTACATTACTAAAAAAGTTGCCGATAAATTAGACGAGCTTTTTAGAGAAGACAGAAAATCTTTTGAAGAAAAATGGGAAAGCCTCGGATTGTTTGTAAAGTATGGAATGATCACTGATGATAAGTTTTTAGAGAAGGCCAACAAATTTAATTTGTATGAAGATGCCAACGGCGGCAAGTTTTATACGATGGAAGAATATCGTTCCGAAACTGAAAGCCAACAGAAAAATAAAGAAGGAAAATTAGTAATGGTTTATACAACCGATCCCGTTCATCAAAATAGTTTTATCAAAGCTGCAGAGAAAAAAGGATTGAAAGTTGTAAAGCTTGAAACGCTTGTGGATGCTGCCTTTATCAGCAATATGGAAATGAAATGGACAGATGTTCAGTTCGTAAGAGTAGATGCAGATATTGTTGAAAATCTGATTGATAAAAATGAAAATAATGAAAGTGTTTTAAGCAAAGACGAACAGGAAAAACTGAAAGAATTATTTCATGTAGAAATTCCGGATCTGCATACAACTGTTGAAATAAAAGGTTTGTCTGCAGATGCTCCTCCTGTAATTGCAACACGTCCCGAATTCATGAGAAGAATGAAAGACATGGCAATGAACGGAGGCGGAGGAATGGGAAGTTTTTACGGAAATTTTCCTGAAGAAGTAACTTTAACTATCAACGGCAATCACGCCATCTATCAAAAGATTTTAAAAGAAGACAACAAAGATCAACAGGAAAAATTCGTAAAGAACTTAACTGACCTGGCTTTGCTTTCGCAAGGTTTGTTGAAAGGAAATGAACTTACCACTTTCATCAACAGAAGCGTAGAAATGATGGAAGAAAAACCGAAAAGCAGAATTATTACAGATATTTAATCCAAACAAAAAATCTAAAAAACCATCTTCAACCGGAGATGGTTTTTTTGTGCATAGTTCGAAACACGAAAATAAAAAATGAAATTATTTCTTCGCTTACTAAAAATCAATTTCAGATGTAATTGAAAAAATCAGCTTTGTTTTTTCTTTTGATATTTCCCCTGCAATACCGCTTCATCAATTATATGTCCCTGAATTTGTTCTAAAACTTTTTTTCTATCCGGAGTGGGATCTGCAGGAAGCATTTTATCAACTGCATACAATTTAAAAACGTAAGTGTGCTCGTTATCCGGCGGACAAGGACCTTCATAACCTAACGTATTTCCATTACACAATCCTTGTTCAGCACCTTGGGCAATAGAATTTTCCTGAAATCCTTTTGCACCAGGGGGAATATTAAAAACCATCCAATGAACCCATGGCTTTGCATCAGCATCCGGATCTTCAACCATCAGAACAAGACTTTTGGCAGATGATGGAACATCACTAAATTCCAGGGGAGGGCTGATGTTTGGACCTTCACAGGTAAATTTTACAGGAATAGTATCGCCGTCTTTAAAGGCGCTGCTTTTGATCTTCATACTAAAAATATTTTTGTGGAATAAAAAAAGAAATAGGATAAAAATTGTGCCAGTATGCAAAGCTCAAGAAATCATTTTTTTTAAATAAAAGTTTGATAAGAATCACGAAATGAAAAGCTTACTTAGCAGATTCTTTTAATCTCGAACATACATCTGTGAAACTAAGATCTTTAAAACTATCAATCACCAAATCGGCTTCCCGCAAAGATTCCGGCGATTGTGTAGAAGAAACTGCAACACATTTCATAAATGCATTTTTTGCAGCTTTCACACCATTGGAAGCATCTTCAAATACAATACAATCCTGTGGCCGTACTCCTAATTTTTCCGCCGCTTTAATAAAAATATCAGGAGCAGGTTTTCCATTTTTTACATCACCTCCCGTAACGATTGCATCAAATAAAGTTACCAGGTTAACTTTCGTCATCACCATTTCCATCTTTGCCTTTCTTGAACTGGTAGCAAGGGCAACAGGAATGTCCAATTGTTTTATTTGTTTTAAAAAAACATCCGCATAAGGAACAGGATAAATTCCATTTTCAGCAACGTACTCATGAAAGAAAACTAATTTTTGCGTTAATGCCATTTGAATTTCTTCATCATTTTTTACAGGAAGAAATTCTTTCACTACCTGTGCACTTTTGATTCCAAGCAAAGGAATGTATTCTTCATACGTTAATGATTTTCCATAAAAAGAAAATAATTTTTGCCATGCTAAAAAATCCGCTTTTGTGCTGTTGATCAAGGTTCCATCCATATCGAATATTACTGCTTTGCATAAAAAGATCGTTTCATCTAAATCTGTTCGGCTCATGGTCAATTATTTTTTTATTATTTCTTTTAAAACATTTTCAGAAAAATCCATTCCAGATTTTTTATTCTTATTCGTGCGATTTGTGTATTTTCTTCTACAATACTTTTCATTTAAAAATAAAACTTTTCCTCCTTTCTGTTTTAATAGTTTGATTGCAAAGAGAATAATACAATCTTTTTAAAGGCACACATTTTGAATTTCAATGTCACTTACCTTTTTGTTTTTTTTATAAAATTTTATTCCGGCACAATTGAAAAATATTAAAAAGATAGCGATTTTAAGAGCCAATGCTTTAGGTGATTTTCTTGTAACGCTTCCTGCAATACAGGCAATTCGCGCATTGTATCCTGATGCAGAAATTGTTTTGCTGGGAAAACCATGGCATAAAGAATTTTTGATCCCTGGCCGCACTCCCATAGATCGTGTAATTGTCGTGCCGGTTATGAAAGGAATTAGAAATGAGACAGATCAATTTGAAAATATTGCTGAACAGGAAATATTTTTTCAGGAGATGCAAAAAGAACATTTTGATATCGCTATTCATTTCCAGGGAAACGGCGTTTCTGCAAATCCATTTATCAATCGTTTAGGTGCAGGAATTACGGTGGGTTTAAGCAGTGAACATTCAGAACCAATAGACCTTTCTGTTCCTTTTTATTACTATCAAAGTGAGGCGTTGCGCTTTCTTGAAGTTGCTGCATTGATTGGTGCAAAAACAAATGATCTTGAATCGCACATTCATATTTTGAAAAAAGACGAAGAAGAAATTAAAGGTCTCCTTTCTTTTCTTGAACAAAAACCTTTTGTCGTTCTGCATCCGTTTGTTGCTGACATCAGAAGAACATGGCCCGTTGAAAATTATGCACCTCTTGCAGATCGGATAAAAGATAAAAATATTGAAGTGGTTTTTACAGGATCAGCCGATGATTGTGATGGTGTCGAAGAAATTATGTCAAAGATGAAACACAAGGCTATCAATGCTTCCGGCACTTTAAGCCTTGGCGGCTTATCAGCAATTCTGAAGCAGGCAACATTAGTGATCGCAGCAGATACGGGCCCATTGCATTTGGCACGGGCAGTAAACACGCCAACGGTAGGAATTTATTGGGCGCCTAATCTTATCAATTGGGGACCACTTTCCAGGAGTATTCATCGTCCTGTGATTTCGTGGAATATGGCTTGCCCTTTTTGCGGAATTATTCCAAACGACCCTTATCCTTTTTTGCCACAAAATGACTGTGTGCATAATGTTTCATTTGTCAGAGATATTACTGTTGAGGCTGTTATGGATGCGGCAGAAGATCTTTTGTTTCAAAATGGAATAAAAGAAAAACAAGGAAAAGTTTTGGTGTAGAAAATAATTGCTGTAGAAAATAAAATTAAAAACTAATAATTAAATCGGAGGGTATGGTAAATAAAGAAAAATTGAAAGTTTTAACATGGCATATTCATGGAAGTTATCTCTATTACCTTACACAAACCGATTGCATTTTCTATCTTCCTTATAAAGAAGGAAGCTCTGAAGAAGGCTATGGTGGCCGCACACGTGGATTTCCCTGGCGCGATAATGTCATTAATGTAAATGCTGAAGAAGTAAAAGATATTCAATTCGATTGTATTCTTTTTCAATCAAAAAAAAATTATCTGCACGACCAGTTTGAAATTCTTTCTGAAGAACAAAGAGCATTGCCGAAAATTTATTTGGAGCATGATCCGCCAAGAGAAATCCCTACAGATACGAAACATGTCGTAGACGATCCGGAAATGTTATTAGTGCATGTCACTTATTTCAACGAACTGATGTGGAACAACAATCGCACACCTACAAAAGTGATTGAACACGGAGTGATGGTTGATGAAAATGTTTCTTATTCAGGAGAAATAAAAAAAGGAATTGTAGTGATCAACGGAATTGTAAAAAGAGGAAGACGATTAGGGCTTGATGTTTTTGAAAAAGTAAGAAAACAAATTCCTCTGGATATTGTTGGAATGGGCTCGGAAGAGGTTGGTGGATTGGGAGAAATGAACATCAGAGAATTGCCGGCTTTCATTGCACAATATCGTTTTTTCTTCAATCCCATCCGGTATACAAGTTTGGGGCTTTCCGTCTGCGAAGCAATGATGACGGGCATTCCGGTGATCGGACTGGCCACAACAGAAATGCCGGTAACAATAAAAAATAATTATTCAGGATTTGTTGACACGAATGTAAATGTGTTAATCAACAAAATGGATATGCTCCTGGAAGATCGTGCAAAAGCAAAAGAACTCGGAGAAGGTGCTAAAGCAACAGCGCTCGAAAAATTTAATATCAAAAGATTCACAGAAGATTGGCTGCAAACTTTTACAACAGTAAACGAACAAAAAAAGAGAATTTCTAAACACGTAATGGCGTAATGATATTTATTAATAATTAAAAAAAGGATTTAAAAATGAACAATGTAAAAGGAAAAGTGATTTTAGTAACAGGCGGAGGACAAGGGCTTGGAGCAGCTATTTGCAGAACAATGGCAGAAGATGGAGCAAAAGTAATTGCAGTTGATGTCAATGAGAATAAGCTACAAAACGTGGTAAAAGAAATTACAGATTCAGGTGGAGAAATTAAAAGTTATCCGATGAATGTTGCAGATGAAAAAAATGTGCAGGATGTGATCAACCAAATAATAAAAGATTTTGGAAAGATTGATGTGGTGATTAATAATGCAGGAATTGATTATACAAAATCCATTGAAGAAATTACTTATGATGAATGGAACAAAGTGATCAGTGTAAATCTTACAGGGCCTTTCAATGTTTCAAAAACTGTCTATCCTTTTATGAAAAAAAATGGCAGCGGACATATTGTAAATATTACTTCAACAGCCGCAAAGCGTGCATGGCCAAACGCTTCAGCCTATCATGCGAGCAAATGGGGATTGCTTGGCCTAAGTCATGCTTTGCATTCTGAGGCAAGAAAAGACAATATAAAAGTTACTGCACTGGTTTCAGGCGGAATGCAAACTCCATTTATTCTGGAGCGTTTTCCGGAAGTAGATCCGAATGTGTTGCAGGATCCGAAAAATGTGGCTGATACCATTAAATATATTTTGTGCCAGCCAAAAGAAACTGTAATTCCGGAAGTGATGGTTTTGCCAATGCGCGAAACTTCATGGCCATAAATTGAAAAAGTTTTTGGCAAAATTTATTGTAGATTTTAAAAGAATGAAAAGAGGGAGTGGGTTATGAAAAAGGAAATAAAAAATATTATCGACCATTTTAAGAATCTAAAAATACTTGTCATTGGTGATGCAATTTTAGATACCTATATTTATGGAACAACGGACAGAATTTGCAGAGAAGCGCCGGTGCCTGTTTTTAATTCAGCAGATGAAAAATACAGTTGTGGCGGTGCAGCGAATACTGCCATCAATCTTTCTGCCTTAGGCGCTGAAACCTACTATTTAACAGTACTTGGCAAAGATTCCAATGCAAGATGCCTCATAGATATTTTACATAAAAATAATGTTCATACAGAATTTATTCTGAAGGATAAAAAGCGAAAAACAATCGCCAAGAAACGAGTGATTGCTTCGTCGAATATTATTCTTCGTTTAGACGAAGGAACCGTTACAGATATTGATGAAGAACTGGAAAATGAATTGCTGCAAAAGTTTTTTGAGATTGAAGATTTTGTAGATGCCATTATTATTTCTGATTACGGATTTGGAGTAATCACCGATTCATTCATACGTTCTCTTCAATCCTTTGGCACAGCATTTTCTAAACCACTTATTGTTGATTCAAAAGACGTAAGCCGTTTCAAAATTATTCATCCTCTTGCAGTAAAACCAAATTATGAAGAAGTGCTTCGGCTTTTGCAAATCAGTAAAGTCGCCAAAAACAAACGTATCGAACAGCTACTGAAAAAAAGTGAGGCATTATTAAGAAACAGCGGGGCAGAATATGTTGTTGTTACCCTGGACATTGACGGAGTTATTTTGTTTCAAAAAGGAAAAAAGCCTTATCACATTGCATGCGTTCCCAGAGATTCAAAAAACACTATTGGTGCCGGCGATACCTTTATCAGTGCCCTCACATTAGCGGCAGCAGCGAATTTAAAAATGGAAGTGGCAGCAGAAATTGCTGCAGCGGCAGCAGCGATTGTAGTTCAAAAAGATGGAACAGCACTGTGCACCAACACCCAGCTCAAATCTTATTTCAATGCGGTTCCTAAATACATTTCCAATAACGAAGAATTAATCAGCACCATCAGTGAACTAAGGAAAAAAGGGAAAAAAATTGTTTTCACCAATGGCTGCTTTGATTTAATTCACAAAGGCCATATCGCTCTTCTGAATCAGGCCCGTGAGGCAGGAGATATTTTAATTGTCGGCGTCAATAATGACGAAAGTGCACGAAAAGTAAAAGGGCCGGATCGTCCCGTAAATACACTGGAAGATAGAATCACCGTGCTTGCGGGCTTGCAAAGTGTTGATTACATTATTTCATTTGAAGAAGAAAGCCCGGTTCAATTAATAAAAGCAGTACATCCGGATGTTTTTGTAAAAGGCGCCGATTATACAGAGAAATCGATCCCTGAATTGCCGCTCCTGAAGAAGCTTTCCTGTGAAGTAAAAATAATTCCTAACGTGCATGATATTTCTACAACAGATATCATTCACCGGATCAATGAAATTGTGGAAGAAGCAGAGCAAAAAAATGAAATAAAGAACACGCAAAAACTGGTCGAAGAAAAAAGTATGTTGTAGATTTTATTTTAATCAAATGATTAAAATGCCTGCTTAAAACAAAAATAAATGAAACAAATAAAAGATATTCATGTACTGATACCGACTTTTGAAAGAGTGAAAGCTCTTGCGGTAACGCTTACCAGCCTTTGCTTTCAAACGGAAAAAAGTTTTGAAGTGCTTATTTCCAATCAGTCTTTTGAGGATGACGTGATGGAAGATCATACGATTCAAACGATCATCGGGTTGCTTGAATTTCATGATCATCCTGTGTCTGTCATCAAAAATATTCCGCCGAAAGGAATGGCACAACAAAGACAATTTTTATTAGAACATTCTGATTCGCCTTACAGTTTGTTTCTTGACGATGATATTATTTTAGAGCCATACGTTTTAAAAAACATGAAGCAGACATTGCAAAAATATCATTGCGGCTTTGTTGGCTCGGCATTAGCGGGATTGAGTTACAGAAATGATTTTCGTCCTCATCAACAACAAATTGAATTTTGGGATGATGAAATAAAACCTGAAACGGTTACTCCCCAGGGCTTGCTATGGAGCCGTTATACATTGCATAATGCGGCAAACATTCTTCATGTGCAGGAAAAATATCATTGCAGTCCTGATTCTCCAAAAGCTTATAAAGTAGCGTGGGTAGGCGGTTGCGTAATGTATGATACACAAAAGCTAATTGAAGCTGGAGGCTTCCAGTTTTGGAAAGATCTGCCTGAACAACATTGTGGTGAAGATGTATTGGCACAATTAAGAGTAATGAAAATGTATGGCGGATGTGGTATCCTTCCAAGTGGCGCCTACCACCAGGAAGTGAAAACATCGATCACTGACAGAAAAATAAATGCACCTGAATTTTTAAAAATATAAATTATGATTGACGCTGCAAATCCAATGGTAACGGTTATTATGCCTACTTATAACCAGGATAAATTTATTGGAAGGGCGATCAGTTGTTTAATGAATCAAACATTTTCAAACTGGGAATTGATCATTGTGAACGATGGATCAACAGATCTTACTTATCATTTAGTGCAGGAATTTCTGGAGGATGAAAGAATCAAATATCTTCAACATAACACTAATAAAGGACTTGGCGCTTCTATCAATGATGCTTTAGATGAGGCGAAGGGCCAATACATTTCCTATCTTCCTTCTGATGATGTGATTTATAAAGAGCATCTTCAAACGTTATTAAATACTTTACAAAATAATGCTGATGCAACTCTCGCCTATTCATCATTCATTCATCATTACAATCGAAAATGCGAGGGCGTTCTCAACAATGAATGGTATCAATTAGTGCAGGTAATGCACAAAAAAGATCTGCATCGTTGGAAAGAAAGAAAAGAAATTGAAAGCGATGATCTGAATCAATTATTCTGGAACAAAATAAAAGGCAAACACATTCATTCTAACCAGCTAACCTGCGAATGGGTGGATCATCCGAAGCAACGCCACAAGATAATGCAGGAACCGCTCGGCGGCATTAACACCTTTCGGTCATTTTATAATGTTTGTGTTCCACTGCGCTTTCATACAAGCAAAGGAAACTTTATGGACGAGAAAACAAGGTATGCGGATTATAGAAAAAAAACGGCATCACGTTCCCAAAAAAACGGTTTGAAAATATTGCTTGTGGGCGAGCTTGCTTACAATGCAGAACGCATTTTAGCACTCGAGGAGCAGGGACATAAATTGTATGGCTTGTGGCTGAGAGAACCTTACTGGTACAATTATGTAGGGCCTTTGCCATTCGGAAATGTTCAGGATATTGATTACAACAATTGGGAAGAGGAAGTGAAAAAAATTCAACCTGATCTTATCTATGCTTTGTTGAATTTCCAGGCAGTGCCCATTGCACATGAAGTGCTGAAAGCCAATACAGGCATACCTTTCGTTTGGCATTTCAAAGAAGGGCCAATGATCTGCAGGGAAAAAGGGACATGGGATCAACTCATCGAATTATATACAAAAGCTGATGGCAGAATTTACTGCAGTGAAGAAATGAAAAACTGGTTTGAAGAGTTTTTAAAGAATAATAATGGTGCTTTAAATCTTGTAATGGATGGTGATCTTCCAAAGAAAGATTGGTTCAATGCAGAGCGCTCTCCTTTGCTGTCTGAGAAAGATGGAGCGTTTCATACGGTGGTTCCGGGAAGGCCAATTGGCTTGCATCCATACAATGTAAAAGAACTGGCGGATGAAAATATTCATCTTCATTTTTATGGGGATTTCACTCATGGACAATGGCTGGAATGGATTGAAAAAACAAACCGGATGGCACCGGGATTTTTGCATATTCACCCAAACGTTGACCAGGAAAATGGCGTAACAGAATTCTCTCAATACGATGCAGGCTGGTTGCATTTTTTTCAAAGTGAGAACCACGGCGAATTAGCGCGCGCGAATTGGGACGACCTCAACATTCCTGCAAGATTGGCAACACTGGCTTTATCAGGATTGCCAATGCTTCAGAAAAATAATGATGGACATACGGTAGCAATTCAATCGCTTGTAAAAAAATTAAATCTCGGTCTCTTTTTCAATACAATGGCAGAACTCAAACAATTATTGTCAGACAAAAAATTAATGGACGGGATCAGAAATAATGTTTGGCAGCAAAGACAATTATTCACCTTCGATGATCATGTTGATGAATTAATAGATTTCTTTAAAACTGTGATCAAACAGGCAGAAGTAAAAAAAGGCGGAGAGTCAGATATCCTGGTATTGCCCATGACTGCTTAATCCGGTGAAGAAAGAAATAAAGACAATTCTCTTTTCAGCTTTAGATGTTAGTCTCCCTGATGTGTAGGTATTACTTTCTCTTAAAACTGCAAAACAAAAAATTTTGTTTCGTATCAAAAGGCGTTTTATGGTCTTCTGTAATGCAACGTAATTTCTCAAAACCGTTTTGCAATTCGGCAGTTAAGGTTTGCTCGCTGTATTGTTTCGTTTCGAGGCCACTGCATTTATCAGGGCCATTTTCAGAAAAAGTTCCGATGGTCAAATATCCTTTTACAGACCGTCTTGCTGCATGAAGATATTTTGCCACCTGGTTTTTAGTAGTTAAAAAATGAAAGGTTGCACGATCATGCCATACGTCGAAAGTGCTGTCGGGATTGAATTTCGTTACATCGCTGATCACCCAATTTATTTTGGAAGCTTTTTTACCTAACCGTTTTTTTGCCCTGTCCAACGCTGCTTCTGAAATATCAAGAACAGTAATATTTTTAAATCCTTCCTCCAGTAAATAGTCAACGAGTTTGCTGTCACCTCCGCCAACATCAATAATTTTTGAACTCTTTTTTAAATGAAAAGAATGAATAAATTCCAGTGATGTTTTTGGAACATCCTCCGTCCAGCTCCGTTGATTGGGGTCTTTGGTTTTATAAACTATGTCCCAATGATTTTTTGTTGTCATTTCATCCATTGGTTTCCTTAATCGAAATTACAGAAAGAGTAGAAATAATTTTTTTCTTATTACAGGATTCCCAACAATTTCCAGGAAACCTTTGAATCTTCGTTTTCTTCGTGTGAGTCCTCCTTCTCTTTCGGTTCAGTAAGGACCCGAACAAGAAAAAAATCCTCCATGCAACATAATGCCAACAAATAGTGTCATAGCAATTAAAATCACACTTTTGAAAAATAAAACTCTTTATGGCTTGCTTGTTATAGCAATGATGTTTCTGAGCAGTTGTACAAAAGATGACCCTCAAGGCCTCAATTCTAAAACTGCCACACTTTATCATTGTACATCCAAATCCTTCGAACCCTATATTTGTTTTGATTCTTTAATAACTGATAGCCGGTGCCCTAAAGGAGCCGAATGCTTCTGGGAAGGAACCGCATTAATTAAGGTAAGCTTTCACGAAAAAGATAAAATGTATCAGTTCTTCATGTCCCTCAAAGGCTTTCCTGCTGTGGGGCATCCAAGTGATACTATTATTGACCACTATAGAATAAGCTTTACTGATTTAAAGCCTTACCCCGAAATCAATGTATCTCAAACAGATTACCAGGCCACCTTTGATATATCACATGAATAGTGAAGGATTATCATAATTTACAATCCTGACTTAAAATTAAAAAGAAATCTTTTGTATGCCGGATCAGGATGGGAAAAGTTTCGTGTACCACGAACCATGGCTGGGGTGTGTCGCTTCTGTCGCAATTTTTTCTCTTACTGTTTCAAGTAATGAAGCGCAACACTTCCTGATTTGAAAGTCTTTGTCTCAACAAGCTTTAATTGTGATTTCTCCTGCAGCTTAATGTCTTCCAGTAACCGCCTCCCTTCTCCCCCAAATTTGGGAAAAATGACAAAACGATATTCATCCACGAGGCCAAGTTGTATAAGCTGCGAGGGGATATCTACACCACAGGTCAGTATGCTTTTACCTTGTTGCTGTTTTAATTTTAGTATTTCGTCTTTAAGGTTCGTACGTACTATTTCTGTGTTTTCCCCTTCAGCCTTGTCCAATGTTTTTGAAAAAACAATAATTTTCCTGACAGAGATAAACGCCTGAGCAAATTCGATATCTGTTTTTTCCTCACCGGAAGGGTTCTTTGCGATGTTGGGCCAATAAGGAACCATCAATTGATATGTTTTTCGTCCATAAACGAACGCATCGGTATCTTGCACAAGACGGATGGAATAATCAAACAGCTCAGCCTCAGGGATCCCCACTTGCATATGGTCGCAGCAACCATCGATCGTAAGGTTAATTGTGTAGATTAGATTTCTCATTTGACTAAATCTTAATTGTCTGGTTTTTTGATTATTTGCGGAATGCTGTCTTACAATTGCCTACAAAGGCCACGGCTTGCAGAATAATTACATAAATGTCGATAAAATTTGTAACTAACAAATTTACTTTTGTTTAAACCAACCTGAATTGCCTCAAGTGATGCATAAAATGTCTGTTATGAAATCTTACCCATTCCTTATAATTCAGTTCATAATTTACATTCCAACTTAAAATTAAAAAGAAATCTTTTGTGTACCGGGATCAGCCTGGGAAAAGTTTCCTGTGCCACGAACCTTGGCTGGTGGATTGATTACTTCTGACTTTTCAACTCAAGCACTCTTTCAGCATCAATACGTACGAGTGTGTATACAATTTTGTTTGACTTAATGTCAATAAATCCATGTGGGGTGTTGGGTGGAATGATAATGATGTCACCAGGGCCAACTTGATATCTTTTTCCTCCACTGATGCCTTTACCGCGGGAACTCGGACCTGTTGTTTTAAGAACTACCGGACTTTCAGCCGGAAGATTTTGAGCAGAGTCAAGCGTTCCTCCTATAACTAAAATACCATTTCCATCAACGATGTGGTAAACTTCAGTAACAGCGTTGTGTACAAAAGCGTCCTGCGGCGTTTTGCCGTTTATTTTTGAGCGACTGACTACTGAAATACCAACATT
>Ga0157373_10000196_pt1 | contig 49815 bp, 63 predicted proteins | sample C65metaG_FD_113460 | JGI IMG/M metagenome (GOLD analysis project Ga0157373, IMG submission 113460) | Corn rhizosphere microbial communities from Kellogg Biological Station, Michigan, USA - C6-5 metaG | ecosystem: Host-associated > Plants > Roots > Rhizosphere > Soil | place: USA: Michigan... | reverse complement strand
TTGCCCTAAGAGTGGTTGCAGTGGTAAGTCATCAGAAACCTTATGTCAGTAATCAATTAATTGCGGCATAAATTATATTAAAAAATACTTGCATGAGTCATAACAATCATCTCGACGATAGGAGAGATCTCTTGAATCTCATAAGCAAAAGATCTCTCCTATCGTCGAGATGACGGAGTGAAGTTAAATTTACTTCTTTACTTTAAAAGGCTGGCTCCCCGTTAGTAAGTCCCAGAATAAAATGAAATCGCAGGCTAAACTATAGGCCGGATACTGAAACGTAGCAGGTTTGTTTTTTTCGAAAAAGAAATGTCCTACCCAGGCAAAGCCATATCCAACTATTGGAATGCCAATCATAAAGCGTAAGTCGTGAAACAATACAGCGGTAAACAATAGTAATACGGCTAACAGGCTTCCGATAAAATGTAATATCCGACTAGTAAGATTACTATGTTCGCTCAGGTAGAAAGGATAAAATTCCTTAAGAGATTTATATCTTTTTTCGGTCATGCGGCAAATTTAACTATAAGATATGATGATCAGTTAAAAATTGCTCCAGATCTTTAGGGTGCTTATCCATTAGAAGTGTATTAAGCCCTGCCAGTTTAGCTCCAACAAGATGCTGTGGGCTGTCATCAATAAACAATGTTTCCTCTGGTATAAGGTTGTTTTCTTTGATGACCTGTTCAAATATCTCAACATTTGGTTTACGAAGGAACATTTGCTGAGAGTAATATGTTTTTTCAAACAGGTGGTTATTATCCTCGACATTATATTCCCGTTTCAGGTAATCTACAATCCAGTTGTAATGAATTTCGTTATTGTTACTAAGTAGAAAAGTGCGGTATTTTTCTTTTACTGTAAGCAGCGTGTCGTGTACCGCAGCAGAGGGAACACCAATCAATAAACTGTTCCATGCGCTGTCAATTTGTTCGTCTGTCAGCCCTGGATTGTTGGCTGCTTCGCGTATTTTAATGCGAAACTGGGCCGGAGAGATAGATCCTGTTTCAAAATCATTAAAAATTTCATTATGATTTTTATGGGCAAAGAACTGCTGAACATCGGTTATACCTAATTGTAAAAGAGCATTTTGAGTCCTTACAAAGTCTATTTCGAATATAACGTTGCCATAATCGAAAATAATATTTTTTATTTTTTGTGCTAAAACTGTTTCCATAATTGGATACAAATATGTAACATTGCACTCGCAAAATCTAATAAGATTTTACAGGGCCATTAGCTCAGTTGGTTAGAGTAGAAGACTCATAATCTTTTGGTCGATGGTTCGAGCCCATCATGGCCCACAAAATTCCTTAAAAACAGCCTCTATTCGAGCTAGAGGCTGTTTTTCACTTGCCGAGTAGAGGAAATGGTTGTTAATATTTAGTGTTTTTGAATTACGGCTTGCCGGAGACTTAAACTTTACTAAATGTTAAATACACAAAAAATAAGTACCCTGATCAGAATTAGACCAGGTGAAACGACCTCTCCAACATTTGGAGTTATAGGGTCAGTATACATTCAGGTTGTCATAGATGGCACTCCAGATCGTATCCCCATTAATATGGCATGGCCAGTTGATTGCTTTGATCCAGATAAGGAACAATTAAAGCCAAGGTATCCAGAAGACCAGGAATGCTATATCAATAATCAAGTTATCATTGAAGAGAAAGCAAAGGCTAATCGCTTAAGCATGGAACTTTACGTTTCCGGCAGAGAAGTAACTGCCAAGGAGTTTAAAAAACGCTTTAATAATTTCGCGTCTAGGAAAGACTTTATTCAGTATATCATAGTTAAGCGAGAGCAGCTCTATCGGATAGGGGAAGTTACGGAAGGAACCTATAAAAAATACCTCACTGTGATCCACAGGATGCAGCAGTTTTTCAATTACGGCCAGGCAAAAGACAGCAGATCAGATTTCTGGAAATTTCATGTGATGGACCTAACTATCATCAAGATGTTTGAAAATTGGCTCATCAACAAAGAGGAATTATCACATAACACGATGACCGGCACGATGAAGATTCTACACAAATTTATTGAATTAGCGAAGGTAGATGATATCAAATTCAACGATCCAATGAAAGGATACACAATGCCTAAATTTACTCCAGGAATAAGGGAAGCATTGAATCTTGAGGAATTGAAAGCCCTAAAAACATACTATCTTAAAGACGATCTGACTGATCACGAGAAGGACGTTTTGGAACGCTATCTTTTTGCCTGCTTTACTGGGTTAAGGAAATCAGATGTTGAGCAGTTCGATACCAGATTACATCTTAGAAACGGACGTTTAAATCTCACCATGTTCAAGACAAGGAAGTACAATAAATCAGTAGAATTCAAACTGCCGGCATTTGCGCTTCAGATAATAGATAAAAGAAGGGGTAGGCTCTGGCCGCCAATGGAAAGCTCCTTGTTAAACAAAACGCTTCGAAAAGTTATTGGTAGGATGAATATTCAAAACGCCTGGAATAATGAGGTCGTGATTGACAAGCATGTCGTAGATAGATCCGGGAGGGATACTTTTGCTACTAACTTTTTAAGGTTAGGTGGAATGCTTATCGTCCTGAAGGATATTCTCGGTCATGGATCTATCACCATGACCGAGATTTATGTGAAGATGGCTCACGATGAAAGTGACGATACAATGGATAGGTTTGACAGTATATAGCCTATCACTTGGCCAAGCAAATTTTATGAGTTTTTGTATCAAGGTATACATTTTGAGGGATACCTCTATCCCCAATTTTAGGCATCATGATTCTGTCATCGGTACTCTTTTTCAAATATGCTACAAGGCCTAAATCACAAACGTCTTGATATTTTATAGTTGTGCTAAGTAAAGGGAACGACTGCGACACTTTTTGACTTACATCCATGCTGTAGTTACTTTCATCAAATTTCCCAAGATTGACCTGGCCTTTAAATTCAGAAGTAACATCCCATCTAAGCATTAGAGTATCATCATCTTCTTTGTGAATCAGAGCCTTCGTTGAATGCTTTTGCCAGGTGAAATCGCTGCCGTGAATGATTAAAAGAATTGAACACATTATTTCTACTTGCGATGATTTGAATTTATCGTCAGCGATTTGAAAACCGAGTTGCCTAATACAACTTGTCAAATCATTAATCAACTCTTCTTGTTTGTAAAATATTTCGCCACGAGCATAGCCACCTAATGCTTCGACTGCATACATTTCAGATTCGCTAACTCCTTCTGGCCGTATGAAATAATATCTGTCTTGCTTTGGGCCTAATAATAACACCAAATCGATAAGGGGTTTCAATCGCTTCCGAGGAATACCGTGGATAGGTCCTAGTGGCTGAAAATTTTCCAGGTGTAGTATGAAAAAATCTTTAACGCAGAGCGGCGCAGATTGGTCCATGAGGTGTTCAGGAGTAGTTTCTTGAAATATTCTGGAGAAGGAAGCTCCTAAAGAAATCTTTCTCCACATACAACCTTGATTCCTTGTCTCGTTATGGGCAATAAAATGGGTTAAATCATGTAACTTCGGGTATTTACTCTTATCTAAATATTCTCTTAACATAATTAATAGCTGGTCAACATAGATAGGAGTAAAATCCTTCTCTTGAATTGAATCTATTATACTTTGTAGTTTATACGCCTCAGATGGTTTCATGACTTAAAGATATGCTTTGGAAACGAAAAAGGAACTCAATATGGAGTTCCTTTAGTTATTTTAAACAGAAATTGCAGAAAGCCTGACCTTGAATTTTGTTTTCCAAACTTCTCCTATCCCTACAGTATGGCCGCCAAATCCGGCATAAACCTTATTGTAGAGCGCGGTATTCTGAACGTACATCCCGGCATTAGCAAAACCTTTTGGCAAGAATGTTCCATCATTAAGGGTTACTTCTCGTTTCTCAACGTGCATCTCTGCCATAATCCTATCTCCAAAAATGATAATCCTATCCCGTTTTGGATTCTGGGGACCGTTGGTTGGATCCGGATTGGCAATTGCGGTTGTAAATCCTTCTTCAGAGACATCGTATTTTTTCATGTCGTCATTAGGGATAGCCGTATGGGTAATCTGAGTTAAACCGTCACCAGATTTTCTAAGAATAGGTAACATCGCTAAATAGCTATTCCATCCTGGTGTTAATCCAAATAACCACTCAATATCATTTCCTATCGAAATCCATCCGCTTTTAAGTTCCCACATTTTCAATGATATTCCATTGTCGCCGACGCCGCTAACTTTCTTGAACTTCGAATTTTGACAAGCTTGTAGCCATTCACCGCGCCAAACTGTTTCGGATCCAGCCGGATTAATAACCTTATTGTCGAGCATTAATGTAGTTTCTACAAGCTGCTCCCAACCATGTATACCACCGAGTGCATCGGTATAGCCACCTCCTCCGACGTAAATAGCATTTTCCCACATCCCATTGTTTACCACGAGAAGTTGGGTAGTGAAGTCTAAGTCTGAAGTTCTTTTGCAGATCCATACTTCTCCTAATCTCCAAGTATCTATAAATTTGACAGGATCGGTAGTACGTATCCAATTTAAACGTAACCAGGTATCTTCTGTTCCTCCTTCGTGGTAATAAATGAATAAGGACGTTGCACTACTTTTCTTAACTATAATCTCATCTAAATTATACTTTAGCGATTTAGGAAGTCCATAAACTTTTTTCCCATCAACTAGTTCCCCAAATGGCATAAAGTCTGAAGGCTTACTGGCGTCCCTTAGCATTACAGCATTTGTAAACTGATTATTTGTAGGGTTGGATCCGATACCAACGACATTCGCAATATTCACTTTAGCGTACTTTGCCCCTTCAGGTTTGGTAAAAGGAACGTCTGTTGTATTTGAGGCTCCAAGAGCGTATATAACTTCCAATACAGCTTGGTTTTCATCTGTTATTACGGCCCTGGGATTCGCAGCTGAAATCCCCCCATGCCCACTTAAAATAAAGTCATCAATATCTTCCGGCAATTCAGCAATTCCTCTCAGCCAATTTGCAGATGCAACAGTACCACCTGTTGCATTAAAAGATCCCGATTGGAATGCTGCTGCATTAAGAAAATTGTTGGATTTTAATGAAATGGTATCTACCCTTGAATTGACAGCTACAACTTCCGCCTTCCTAGAAAAGTTGGCATCTAAACCCATAACACGATCGTATTCAATTGTTCCTCCGTAGGGTTTTTGAGGTGTTGCTTCTCCTGATAATTCCAATTGTAAAGTGTCTACAAACTGGTTGTTCGTAGGGGTAAGACCTATTCCGACAATGTTTGCGATAATTATTCTGATATCTACCCAGCCCACAGCTGGTGTGAAGGTCACTTCGTCTAAATTGTCCCCGGCACCCGGGACCGATTGGATTATAGTTCCAACCCCATTCGTACCCATAATTCGGGGTAAAGTATTGGGTAGAAACCCAAAGCCTGAAAGGGTCATTTCCTGACCTATCCATGCGGGATCCACAGGTATGATGTCAGTCCTCAATTGATTGTTAGATGCAGCTTTGGCGGCCGTCGTTGGGTTGTAACCACCACCTTCAAAATCGGTTTTGTAATTGATCAAGTTTGGAGAAACATCTACCATTGCCAATACTGGATTAACCACTTTGAACTGTTCGGTACTAATTTTATCAATGACGGGCTTCCAAATTGTAACGGCGACCACACCAGGCTCCTGGACACCAGACGTATTTACCGCTGCTTCCCAAACCTGTCCCTTGTGATTAACTTGATCACCGGCAGTATAAGGTGCAGCTGTCCAATCGTCAATTTTATTTGCGGGTTGTGGTACCGGGCTTTGAGTGAGCTCAAAGTTAGTGCCGTCAAAATAGATCTTACCAATATTGCCTTCGATCAACTCTACGCCCCCAAAGTGAGTATAGACTCCTGATTCTAATGCATCCCATTTTGCGGGATCTGTAAGCGCTCCAGGATTCATTGTAGGAGTAGCAATTCCCATGTCTATTCCTGGGCCAACTGCTACTTGGGCTTTTGTTATATCAGCAAGCTCCTTAAAACGTTTGCCTACAGTTTCCGGCGGAATGGTATTCGGATCCTCTTGGTTAGTAATGTCCTGATCTATACGATTCTTGTATTCTTCAAAAATTCCCATTTTATTGATATTGGTTTGTAAATTGTTCTGTAAATATTGGCTCTTCCGGAAGCTCGACAGGGAAAATATGTGGAGCTGCGAGCTCGGCAGTCTCGCGCTCCACTGAATAGTACTGGTCATCCAGGCAAACAGCATATTCAAAATCTCCGTTGTTTATTTTATATCTGGTACTCTCCAGCTTTATTTCATCTGCATAGATTTGCACGAAATTGGATCCTACCTGCAGAAACTTCCGCAGTGAAGTAAAAAATTCTACCGACCAGTCACGTTCTTCCTCACTTCTGAAAACGCCTGTGTTCTTTTTGAAAACTGTGAGCTTCCTGATCTTATAGTCCTTAGTTACTTTGTCGAAGACAGCCCGACTAATTGTGAATTCATTTCGCTTGATAGATTCGCCGGTGAACCTGATGGTATCGATACCTCCAATAGAATTTTCGAAAAGGAATACATCCTCATATTCAAAATATTCTTTAGTCAGGCCATACCTTTGGATATTACTCATACGGTCGCCCTCTGTGTCTTCTACCCAGATATCATAGAACACCGGGCTTGTTGGAGGTGCAGGAAATAAACTGTCTATAGTTCCATAGCTGACGTTAAACGAACTCAGCTCACCTCCAGGCAAATCAACCAGGTTACCTACCACAGGAGCGGATCCGGTAAAATATGCCTTAACTTTAACCGTTGCCGGAGTTGTGGCGTAATAAGTCAACCATTCCTGATCATTTTGTTTAACCTTTTTAATTTGTGGTTGCCAGGTTAAAAAATTCTGCTGTAAAAAAGTGCTCGTATTGACAGGGGCTTTGCTCACTCCGCCTCTGATCAGGACAGAGTAATAGGTTATCGGTTCTTCTACACCGTCACTAACAAACAGCCCTAAAACCCCATAGCCTTTCACCTGGTGGAAGATGTCAGTCTCAGAGTCGGGAACTTCAAGCTCCTGCAGCTCAGACAAAATATTAACAAGATCAATGGTAACAATACCAGAATCATCTGGAAAGTACTTTTCGCGAACAACCAGGACGGAATCTAACACAACGTCAAGTAACAATGCGGAATCCACTCCAACCGTGGTAGTAAGAACCGGAAAATTGCCAGCAAGGTTGGTTGTGCCTTCTATATCTACCAGATTCATGGCATGAATTTTTTAATGATGGAAAGAAAAGAACCTCTAAGGGAAAAAAATGCTAGAAGTGCCGCCAAAATCCCTGCGCCAGACGCCATCAACTTTAGTTTAAGTTTTGCAGCCTGTAGATCTTTTATCTCCAGGTCCTTATCTTTTAACATCAATTCCTTGTCCTGATCTGCTTTCGATTGAACAGCAAGCTGATTGGTCAGCACTGTGATTTTAGCCAAATCAGGAATAATCAATGTGTCTCTCAGTACTGTGTTCGTGTTGGTGCTTTTGCTGAGTGGGCAAGGAATTTTCTTGTCCGGTCTGCCATCACCTTGTGGGCAAGGCACGCTGTCAGGTTTCCCCCAAATGGTGTCTCGTGTGATCACTGGCTTACCAGGGATAAGTTTTTGCTGAACAGGAAAGGCTGCAGCACACTTTTCGGCAAGTTTATCTGGGTGCAGCGCATAGTATTTCGTTGCCTGCTTCTCCAGATTGCAACCAACCATTGAACTTAGTACTGCGAGAAAGGCAATCACCAAGATCACCCATCCGAAATCAATCTTCTTTTGGTTCATCGTCTTTATTTTTAGCAGGTTTGTTAAAGTAGGTGAGTATGTTTTGAACGGTAACAATGCCGGTCATCAGCATTAGTCCGACCTCAATTGCATAGAAAACGTTTAAATGGATAGCGGATTTGATCTTGTCACAAACGACCATGTAGCACATTAGCCACACAAACACAAAGGCAGTTATCCTCCGGTATGAAGCTTTGCCGGTATTATCTTCAAAGGATGGCCGGATCCAGTCAATTAACTTTTTCATATTTTTATTGGGTTTGTTCCTCAAGTTTGTCGATACGGTTGCCTAGTTTGGTTTCCAAATGTTTGATCTGGGCGCGGAGCTCGCGTTCAGTAGCCTGATGCCCTGAGATAACCTTTAGATATTCTACCTGACTGGACTGCATCATTAATATCTGTTCTGCCTGTTGCCGGATCTGGTTTGCCTGGTGGTCCAATTGCTTGCGACAATCTTCAATCATTCCACCGTAAAGCTCTCCGACGGTGCGCTGTAGTTCAACTTTATTTTTACCTCTGTTAAATAAGGCGGTGATTACTGCTCCAAGGCTTCCTGACCCTAACAAACCTGCAACAACTCCAAGTGTATCCATGATTCTAAGGTACTTGAGGACCCAAAAAAGAGAAAGGACATCACTATGCTTCAGTCAACTCTACCAATGATGGCAGTATCTCATATTTCTTAAGTTTCACATGAACTTTTTCGATAAGGAAATTTCTGCCCAGAATGTGTTTCTTTTTTGGAAGATTTAGATTCCGGATATCGGCTGCAGTTAGCAGAAATTCCCCGGTTATCTTAACCTTCTCCTTTTCTATAAAAATCTTAAAGTCCTTGTGGAATCTTTCGATCAGCCCATCTGGTCCATCCCATGCCAGGGAGAGATCTCCTAACCGGTTACCAAGGTGATCATAGTTAGTTGCGGTAAGCAATGGATATTCCTCTCCTGAAGTAAAGGTTTCGACCATCCCCCGGGCGAACATTATATAGGCTTGAGTGTTGCGCTGCATTCTGTCTCCGGTCCATTCAGGTACATACCAGGTTTTCCAGTTAGGCACCTGAGTTGATGAAGTTTGGATATCGGTCCAGTATCCAGTTAAACACATCGGCAATGGTTGTACTAAGGTAGTGGAATCAAATACATCGTTACTCTCTAAATCTTTATTACCGCCTAATCCCGAGTCGAGCCTTTTGTAGGTAACCGAATCGTCCACTACATTTTTTTCATAATATTCGCCGGTTGTTTCCACAAAGCAAATGATATTTGGATCATCACCTGGCATTTCCTGTTCAAGTACATCCTGGATAGTGGACAAATGGAAATCTTCCGGAGCTTCTATCGTTTGTTGTTCAATACCTTCATACCCATATTTATAAAGCAGCCCTTCAACTTTTTCAATTGTTAATTCTCCTATTAACTTATCAGTCCATTTTTCTGATTCTGGATTCGTACAGATTTCCTGATTGGAAACAATTCTGAACTGACCATTCTCCGGATAAATACTGAAGCAAAACGTTTTCATGATGTTCTTCAAGAAAGTATTCGCGTCAATGTCACCTAAGAAACTATTTAAATAAAAATAGGGGTCGAATGCTTCGTTATGGCCTTTCGGATTATCAAATAACATCCCTCTAAACTCTTGAGAGGTAACCGTGGTAACTTTTCTATAATACTCCGGGTGGAACGATGTTAGCAATACCAGGTCACTCAGTTCTCCAGACGCAAAAGGATTACTGGTAAGTACATCTGAAAACAATTTATTAAAAATATAGTGGAGGTAGATTTGAGGGAAAGCTGAGCTGTGTGCCATTGTTTTTCCCGAAATTGGAAAATCTCCGTCCCTGGCGAAAAGGATAAAGTTATCGTTTGCAGCATTAAAGAAATTGAAATACATGTTATCTGCGTTTCGATCGAATTGGTTTAGAGGGGCTCCGTGGGAATTCTGCCCGTAATCAAAGTTTTCACCATTAATTCGTACGGGTCCTAGAGTCCAGTTGTCTTTTAAGCCGGCTGCAGCATCATCGGCCAGGGCCTTATACATGCCTCCAAAATTGGTAGGCTCTCTATAATCAACCTCCCATTTCCTATTAATACTAGAAGATGGATTGGCCATCCCAGAAAGCGTGGCGGTACCGAATTCATTACGCTCCATTTCAATATCAAACAGTTTCTTTTTAAGATTATCCAGGAGACTAATGCCCCTGAAGCTGACATTGATCATCTCATCATAATTTACTACGGTTAGCACTCCGGTTAAGAAATTGAGATCTGAATGGTATATTTTTGAAGCCACCTCCGGGTGAAGCCTGATGGAGGTTACCCGATTTGGATATTCCAATGCTCTGAGGTTATTCGGTGTCGGCTTTAATCCGAATGTTAAAGTGTAGGGAACCGGTACCCGGTCAACTAGCATCAAAGGGCTTTCGATGATCAGTTCTATTTCGATATCATCCTCCAGTTCAAGGGATATATTATTTGCTACGATTCTCAGCATGGTTAAAAGCTTGAATTTTTAATGATTGTGTCCAGTTCCTGTTGTTTTGCAATAAGACCGTTTTTGCCTGTAAGCACTACTTCTGCAGGTATGGGTTTCGAGAACTGAGCGATAAGCAACCTGTTGATTTGAGTTGCCTGCTTTAAAAGTTCAATTAACTCAGGATCAATTGAGCCTCCGGTTGGTGTACCGTTAGTTAATGGCCGATCTGAGACAAAGCCGCCAGCTTCTTTTCCTCTAACTGCGCGAAGTGCTGCTGATGTGTTTAGTATCCGCTCCAGGTTTAATGTACTGATGCTCCCGTTCTGCTGAGCACTATCGATCAAATCCAGTACTGGCCTTACTGTCGGATTATTAACGGCATCAGCATTGGCAACGAACTCTGTACCTGCTTCCGAAACTAAAACGGTTGGTTTATCTATAAAACCGCGCTCATTTGGTCGGTTGCGAGCCCTGAAGCGCCGCCGGTCCTGTAGCCTTCTCACATCCACAAAACCACCATCTTCTTTACCAGGTAATTCAGGTAGGGGCGTGCCGACAATCGTTGCTATTTGCATCGCTCCCAGTGCACCAACCAAACCCATAAGAAATATGTTTGGAGAGGCCTTTGTGACTCCCAAGGCTGTGTTTACTATTGCTCCCATCAATGCGGCATTCCTATCTCGAACAGCTGCATTACGATCATTCTCAGCTCGCTTACGCTCCAAGTCGCTATCCAGCTTTTCTACTTCTTGGCTATAGATTTCCTGGTTTATTACACCAGCATCTAATTGTTGTTTCAGCTTCGCTTTTTTAGCATTAGTATTATTCTCAAATTGCTGTAGCTGCTTACGTTCACCATTGGCAACAATCTGATTATATTGGGACCATATTCCAACTAACGATTGTACAGCAAGTCCGATATCGTTAATAGCAAGTTGCCCAGATTTAAGATGATCAAAGAAGAGGTTCCAATCATCGTTTGTAAAGCCTAGAATATCACCTTTATCACCTTCAAACGAAAATTTCTTCTGTTCATCACCCGCGCCCTGATCATCGACTCCCACTCCTGCAGCCCTGACCTTTGCAACATATTCACTTAGTTCCTGCAGACGCGCAACAAGTACTTTCTTTTCATCTTCACTAAGAATTTTATTCGAAAGATTAATGCCTGTAAATTCACCGCTACTCATCACGGTGTTCAGGATGCCCATAAGTTCTTCAGCCTGCTTCCTCGTTAACTCTTGTTCTTCGAAATCATATTGATCTTTTAGAGCTTTTTTAGCCTGATTTAGAGTTTTGATTTTGTTAAGCTCCTCCTGACTCAGTTTGTCTTTTAATAGTTTTTTTGCCTTCTCAACAGTATCTACCTGAGCGAGCTCGTTAAAATTTTTAGTCCGTAGATCCGACAATTGTTTCTCATAGGCTTTCTTTTTATCCTCAATTCCTTTTGTGATCGCCTGAGCATCTATTTTGCTGAGGTTAGCCTGGTGAATTTTTTCAAGTGCTTCAAATGCGTCGATTTGCTCTTTTTTAACATTATTTTCGTCAATTCCGGCCTTTTTCAATCTCTCCAGGTGATCAATGTTTTCACGTTCGATTTCAGTTTTTTGAGAATTAACAACCTGTTTTCTATATTCAGCTTGGGACTTCAACAAAACTTCCTGTTCTTTTTTCAATCGGGCAGCCTCGGATTCACGTTTTTTCTTTTCGGCATCAGTTTCAAACGTTGGAACTGAACCACCTCCAGTTGTTGTTGTTACTTTAGAATTTTCTCCTGTAGTGTCAAAAGCACTGCCGTCCAATCCCTTATACAGAGATCTGGCTTTTTCGAGTTTAAGCGCATTTTGTTTTTGTATCTCTTGATACTTCCTTATTTCCTTATCTGTTAATGGTCGTATAACCGTACTTACACCGCCAACCCCAACACTACCTGACTCCGCGATGGTTCTCGTTCTCAATATTCTATCAACTCTTTGCTGAGACTCCTTAATTGTATCAATATCTTTAGCAGTTGTGATTAATGCCTCCCTATTCATTAACTTCAGCATTTCTTTTTGACTTGCGAGGAACTCCTTTACTTTTCCTTTATTTATATCTATAGCTCTGCCGTATAAATCAAAGGAAGTGGCAGCAGAAGGCACTATTGATTGAATGCTTTGAATAACATCTCGCAGTGCAACCTGCTCTTCAGTATTTAGATTCGTTTTTGATTTCAGTGCTTCATATTTTTCAATCAACTTCGGCAAGGAAGACTCTAGTTTATTTACAGATTGTAGTTGATCCTTATAGGCAGCAACGGCCTGCTCTGAAGCACTGCCAGCTAATCCAATGAAATTTGCAAACTTCGCTGACCAGTCATCCAACATCTTAGCTATAGCACCATTAGTTGCCCAGCTATTAAGTAGTTTCGAAATTTTTTCAATTACTGCAGCAAAATTCTGATTCTTGATCATGAATTCGTTTGTAAGTGACGTTCCCCTGGCAAATTCGTCGTTTGAAACTTTTTGATTGGCTCGTAGAATGTCAAGTCCACCACTCAGAGCACCAAGCGCGGCAGTAGCTCTAGCACCATCTTCACCAATCATGCCCATCTTAGCAGCCAGCTCTTCAACACCACCACCGGTACTCTTAAGTTTTTCAAGAATGGAAATAAGAGCTGCATTACCATCATTTCGCAATAACGTACTGAACTCCTTAACAGACATTCCAGCAACTTTTGCGAACGTCGGTATGTCTTTACCCATACCAACTACAAATTGTGCAATAGCAGTGGAGGAGGCTTCCACCGGCTGACCAAGCTGATCCATCGTTGCAGCCAGTCCCATAATATTTTCCATGGAAATATTAGCTGCCGGTGCGATCGTACCCATTCGTTTGGTGAATTCAACTATGTAACCCTCGTTCGCTGTTCCTGCCGCTCCAAGGGCGTTAATTGCAGATCCAGTTTTCAGTAATGACCCTTCTAGTCCAAATTGATCTTTAAGGCGGAAAAGATCTGTAAGCTTACCAAGATCGTTAACGGCCTGCTCTACGTCTCCCAGATCTTCCCCGAGCGCAACGCCAATTTGATCTGCTGCACGTACAAAACCTAAAACATCCTCTTTCGCCGATATGCCTAATTTTCCAGCAACAGTCGCTAATCCTAAAAGATCTTTCTGTGCTGTTCTTGTATCTATTTTTGCTAATTGATCATTTAAATCATAAACCTCGTCACTGGTAAGACCAGTGGTTTTCCTAACATTCGCTAAGTCGTCAGATAAATCCATATAGGCCTTACCTACTGCAATCAAACCGTTCACAAATACCCCCAGGGAGGCAGCGACAGCAGCAACCTTTGTTATTACTGCACCAAGTTTCCCATCAATCCCCATAAATGATTTTTCAGTATCACCAGAAGCCTCTTTTACCTCTTTAAATCGATCTCGTACAAGACCGAGCTGATCTTTGTATTTATTCCAATTCTCAGAATGTGGAACCGATGCATTCATTAGAGAGGTAAGGCGTTTTATCTCTTTGGCTAAATCTGTACTAGTCATCTCAGTAAGCTTCATTCCTTTCCTTAATTGACTAAGTCTACTTTCTGCCATTGTAACGGCAGCTTCTTTTTGCTTTATGGCTGCAGTAACTGTCTTATATGCCTCCGTGTCTTTTTTATTCTGAGCTGCCAGTTCTTTTTCAGTTTTCTTTAGCTGATTAATTTCCCTGTTGGTGTCAGTAATGGCCCGCTCCAACTCATTCATCTCTTTTTTACTTTTATTACCGTTTATGATAATATTGAGCACTAAGTCCTCATCACGTAATTTCTTAGCCATTGTGTAGTGTATTAAAGTCTTTGGTTATTGCTGCTCTTGCTTCATCAGTGTACTCATTCATGAGACGATTAGCGATACTGTAGTAATGTCCGAATGCATAGACATTATGAATTTTAAGTGACCTGGACTTGATCTTGTTAGTCTTCCTACTCCGGATCTTCTTCTTGATATCAAGGAACCTTTCATAGATTGTATGATTGATGCTGAGCTGACCATCCATTGAGTCATCACCAGTTACCTTAGCAGATCTATTGTTGAATAGATCTCCAGTGTGGAAGTTTACACGCTTCTGGATAGCAATTCCTTGATTCTTGAGGTAGCGTTGCCCTTCGTCCTGAAGAACACGCTTAACAAACAAAGCTTTGAAATTCGGCATGTAACTAAACTACACCCACAACGAGGGAAAATAAAGGACAGCGACCAATGTTAAACCCACAACACAGGGTATGTCTGATGATCTTAAGTTGTTTGTTAGCTCGATCGGCGAACATACTAATCACTGTAATATGTTATCACTGATCAATGGATGCCTACCACAATCAGTGCACGACACACGACGCTTGTGGTCGGAAGGTACCATTGGTATCGTGATGTATCTAGTGTTCAGGGTATGCAAATACCTATAAAGTACTTAGAAACAGGTATGGTTGTGTGAAAAACGATGTTTTTCGGTCGGAGGAGGGGGGTGCAAACCATCATATATCCTTTCAAAAAGAGCGAGTGCAATTGCAACCTAAGGTTAGGGCGGCTCGGGGTCAATTGTGACCGGCAAAATCAAAGGTAATTTTAAACTTGACCTACTATTTGAAAATCAGGAGATTAAATGTTTTTAATCCGTTTTTTTAGCGTAATATCAGCTGTTTTTAATGCCTATTCTGCCTAAATATGAAGGTTTTTGAATAAAAAAAGTCCCACAATTGTGGGACGCTGTATTATTTATTGATGATTGATATAGAAATTGGCTTAAAAAATAATTACTTTCTCCTCTTTGAAAAAAGCAATTCGTTCATCGGTCTCAATATTCTTTACGTAAAGTGCCTGACCCTTCTTCGTAATACCTTTTAATCTGGTAAATAGGAATAGGTTTTTTACAAATGACTCCCTGGCTTTTCTATCTGAGGGTAACAAGGCGGTGAAAACGTGAATGGTGGATCCAGAAATTCTAATAGTACTATTTGCTATGCCTTTTTCAACTGCATCAACTATTCTGGCCATCTTAATGGCCAATTCACTTGGTCTAGGTTTTTGCTTATTGAACATAATTAAATTGTGCCTATCCAAATATACTAAAAAACTAATCCAAAGCTCCAGCCGTTCCAGCCACCAAAGGTTCTGTACTCCGGATTAATTTCTGTCTCCCCGGGGATGTACCTATCTACTATCGAACACCCATCAGTTTGTATGTCATCGATAAATTCAATAATCTTCTGGGTAATATCCTGAAGCTTTTGCATCTGGGCGAGTTCCTTTGCTTCGGTTTGTCCGGCGCTGTCTTTCTCCAGCACGAAGAACCAGGTACTATTAGAATCAACCACATGATTTGGTTTCCCTTGCCTGGTTGCGCTTGGATAGATTACGGCGAGCCTTGTTCCAGAAAGTGACTTCAATTTATTCACTGTGTGCTGCTCATCTATAACCATCAGATACCCTGTTATTTCAGGAACCTGTTCCATTATAAGTTGGACAAATGCGTCTAATTCAGTGACTGATATCATAATTATTTAGTTTTTGATTTTAGTTTTTGTGCCTGTAGATGGGAGTCATACATGAACATTAATACCTCAAACAGGTTCGTGGAATTTGTTTTCTCAATGGAACCAAATACACCTTCTTTAGCCACCCCGTATAGCACACTTTTCCAGCCAATTCCAGTGGCTTTCGCTGTATTGTTTTTGCTTTTTTTAGGAAACAGGACTGAAAAATTTATTTCTTTTCCGTCTATCTCGATATCCTCTGATTTGATGTAATTAATACATGTGCTGAACCAGAACAGTATTCCGAATTTAATATGTGCAGGTACTTTACTCAGATCGGCTCTGTATCTAGCTAGCTTTTCTTCCTGGAATTCGATACGCTTGATTCCATCACTGGATGGCCGGTATAAGTTTGCAATAAATTTGTTCAATGAAGCTTCATCTCTGTTCTGAAAATATTCATTCATTGCATCTATGGATCCAATAAATTCTCCGAAAGTCAAGTCACCTAACATATTCTTAGGCCCGTAATATTTAGTGCTTTTTGCCCTGAATACTGGAATATGATTAATAACAGTATTGAAATAAAACTCCTCAGGTGTAGGTTTCTTTTCTTTTTTAACCTTAGGCTTAAACAAAAATCCTGTCAACTGATGAGCATAAATGAATATATTATTTAGCTTATCTTCATATTTGTCTGATGAAAGTAGCATTTCTTTTACTACAGATATCCAGTTTCTCTTTATATCTGCTATAATGTAGAAGGCACAAACAATGAACTTATTATAGTTCATTTGTCCAGTGGTAAACATAACGGAGTATTCAAGGATTTTAATAACCTGATCTGTTCGCAGCTCATCCCATTCTGACGGGATCTGCAAAGTTTCTTTTTGTCCTGGTAGTTCGATAGTATTCATAGTCCGTTGGTTGAATGGTAGAGGGAGCATTAGCTCCCTCATCCTTTAAGCCTTAATAAAATCTAAGAAAACTTCATCTCCAGGAGTAAAGAAATCAGTTAATTCAGGATTGTCAACAACCATTTTAAGTTCTCCTCTAGGCGTGTATTTGTTGAATGATTGATTCTCAGGGCTTCCTCCTGATACAGCATTTAGCAGCACTTCTTTTTGTCCGTGCTCAAAGCTAGTTATTGCACTTACCTTAAATTTTGCTCTTATCATTTTTCACTTAATTTTAATATGCAACACATTCGACCGTTGCACCTGGTCGTTAGTTGTTATGTTCTAAAAACTTTCTGACATGGAGGATTATCAGGAATCAGAGGATACACTCCAACTGTAGGATCTGAGGATTTGATATGTTTTTTTAATTCGTCAAATGCTTTTTCTGCAGCTACATCCATCTTGAGTGTAAACTGACGAATCAATTCTGGTGTCGCCGCCTGGCTTGCTTTTGCTGTCTGCATCATTGAACGAAATTGCTGTACAACCCCTTCAGGAAGCACGTTAATTGCTAACCTTCTTACTGCAACCGCCATTACCATCAAGGGGACACATTCTCTGATTAATGCAAGAACTGCACTATTATCAATATCCTCTGGTGTTGGAGCATCGTTGCCATCATTTTCGATGTTTTTGTGCCATGCTAACAGGGATGTGTATCTATCGGACCCGATGGCCTTTTTGATTTCCTGTCTCTCGATCTTTGCAATGAATGGCACAACGGTATAATAGAAGCGGCCACTGTTATCAATAGGATAGGTTGCTTGAAAAATTTTCGTGGAATTAACAAATAAATTCCTTGTAGCTTTTTGTGACGGACTATCTTTCCATTGCGAAAGATCAGATAGGTCCAAAAACTTGATGAGCCTGTCAATTGTTGCAAATGCTTTCCGTTCATTTGCTGCATCATCACGGTCATACATCCATTCCCACCCCATACTTTCAGATTCTTTGTCAATCTTTATTTTACGACCAACATCCTCATGACTAAGGATTGTACCTTGATAAAACTTATGAGCCGCTAAAAATGCAATTGGAATCTGAATATGTTCCATTAGATCTCTTGCCGGTTCCTCTAAGGGTTCCGATTCGTAATAGGCATCTTCGGCCAACTGGTATACCTCTGATCCGACAAGATCCCTGATCTTTTCACTCTCCAGAAGAATATCAGTTTTAATCTTACTGAAGTCGTTATTTTCATAGTATGACCCTGTAAGATTTTTAAGCTCTTCAGCACCGTTGTCGGCTTTATTAAATAATAGTTTCATAATCTATACTTTTTGTGACATTCTATCCTCTGGGGCAGTTTCCTCTTCCTTCTGGATAATTGTGCGATAGAATCCAAGCTGTAACTCTGTGCCCGGAAAATTGATCTTGATACTTTGATTAATGGCCTCAAAGATCACCTGCTCTGGAATGGCAGTTTCCGTGGCAAAGAAATTCTTAATGGCATACAGAATCTGTGAGCCAGATGAAAGCTGTCCATTAACAACCAAATTAGAAAGGGATGGATGCAATCCAAATCCAGAAGTAATTGCGCTGTTTGCCATTTCCGATACTTTTAGCTGTGCCTCCATAAAATCCTTGATCGTCTGGTCTAGAGGCTCTATCTTCCATGAACATAGGTTCCCTTCATCATCATAGAAATCAACAGTTTCAATAAACTTACCAGAGTTCTTTTTCCCAGCCAGAACGTTCGTCATGTTGAGGAACGTCTGATCTTTTAGCCCCTCTAATCTCTTCTCAATTTGTGCAGTAGATTCATCTGAATACATGTCGCGGAGATGCTCTCGTTTTTGATCCCAATAAACTGCAGGGGAATGAATGTGAAATGCTGTGGTAATGCCGTTTTCTGTAAGGTATTGGAGGATATCTGCTATGTCAGAAGATCTTTGTACCCACTTTCTGGTACCATACCAGGCTGGAACAGGGTAGAATTTTCGCCCAAAAGTGTATGTGCTATGGTAACTCATAGCAAATGGATAATCAAACGGGCGTTTCTGATCGAAGAGTGGATAAGTGGTGATTCCGCTATTCAGACAATTATCCTCAAACTCACCGGTAAGAATGTACTTTACATTGTTCAGGTTCTGTTCTCCAGTCTCTGGCCATCCCAAGCGGGCGTTTATAGCAGGAATTACCTCTAGATCTACAATCTTACCCGGTCCGCCGATCCTAACCCCTTTGTTTCTTTTTCTTCTGACGAATATCCCATTAAGGGTATTGTACTCAGTGATGGCCATTTGTATCACCCTCAATAGATCGAAACTGTTCAACCAGTTCCAGATATTTTTATCATGTTGATACTCCCTTGTGATGGTGTTATTTTCATAAACCATTTTGTAGAGCTGTGGCCCCTCCCCAAATAGAAGGCCTAGTTTTCTTGCTAGAATACCTGGTGCAAGATGGTTGTCATCTAACAAGTTCCTGATGATCACCGGCAAATCATTGTTGTCCCCGTAGGAAACAATTTTCTTACCTTGAACATTGGTACTCTGACGTTCCCAATTGTATTTAAATGACGAGCTGGCCACATCTTGCCAGTTATCTGTATTTTTAGAAATACCAACAGTATAGACTGTACCGGAATCTAAGTGGACTGCACGATGATCAGGACTGATCTTTACAACTTTATTTGCCATGCCTATGTGAGTTGAATTTTAATGCCGTTTAATTCCATCAGGTTGCAGTGGTAGAACTCCTTTGGTTGATTGGTGTCTAGATCCAAGTACTCTTCCATGATCTCGGCATTCTCATTATTTTCAATCTTGTCACGCTTTCTGAGCTTTGCATTCCGTACTTCGACAATTCCTGAAGAAGTTTGTTTTGTACGGTAGTAGCTCATAAATTTGAACGCAAAGGATATTCCCAGCTTAGTGAGCCTTCTCATTTCTGCTATTGCCTGATATTGTGTCATGATATAAAACTAGCCGGATGAGCCAATTTTTTAAAGGACAGGTATTCTGTATATTTGGATATGAAAAAGGAAATTTTAAACAAACAGGCAATTAATGAGCTTGGTTTGTCAAATCTAAACTCAGCTAATTATTTAATTTCTTTCTGTAATCAAATAGCTGAGGTGTCCATAAAACCTGAGATTAAATTTACCCAGAACGAACTTGATCAGATCGCCAGCGCTGGAAGTGTTGCTAACAGATTGGCTGATCTTTATTCCGCAAGTCATTACACACTATCAACGAAGGAGTTGTTAGCCCTTGCTGGGGTAATTGGCAAGCTAAAAGTTAACGGGCAGTGGCTTCTCCAGCTGATTGGCTTGGCCTTGCTTTTACCATGACCCTCCATTTTTTACGCATCATAAGATATTTCCAGGCATCTGAAGGATTCGAACTCTCCAGTGGAAGGCGCTTAACAGGAAGTTTTTCGGACCGTTTGTCTTTTTTAATTGCTTTACCACCTTGTTGGGTGGCCGTTTTAATAGCTTTAGTAGATTCTAATGAACATTTTAGGGGCTTACAGTTGTACATGTCAATCAGTATTTTAGGTAGCGAACGATTATTACCACCGAGGAGTTGCTGCATGAAATTGTACTCTTCATTTAATCCGATGTTACCCTGGCCTTCACTCATCAGTATTACTTTCCATCCTGTCCGAACATCCTGACCATTTATATCTTCAAATTCTACAGCTTTTTTAAACTGACTAGCTAAATCCGCTTTTGCTTTTTTATAGTTATTTGCAGCCCGGTCGTAATACAGATGAATGATCTTATTTTTATGCGGCTTGTAGTATCTCCTGATCTCTATTGCCAAGTGTGTAAACCATTCAGGAGTTAGTGTATAGTGGAATTTTAACATCCGGTACTGCTTCTTTTTATCTTCCTGAGCAACTAAGAAACTATGCATATTACCAAAGTCCATTCCGGCATCTAGTGGTTTATCTTTATCCAGGTATTTAAGAATCCGACAATCTGGCTCATCATTGATCCCAAATTGTTCAGACCAGTAGGGATCATTCCCATCTGTATAAAAATGACGTTCTACCAAATTCGAATAAAACCGGTCACCGCTTTCTAGGCCGGACATCATCGAAAGTACTGCAGTGTTAAAGTCGCCAAGATCTGAGGCCTCCGAATCTTCAATCCATTCAGGGCCTAAAATGTCGATATTTACAAAACTACTAGCTATGAAAAAAAGAGTATGTGCAGTTTCGTGTATACGAGAGGCAATCCACCTTTCTACCCAACGTTCATAAACTCGTTTCTTTTTAATGATCTGATCCGCCTTTCCGGATTGTTTTGCGGCGAGTAATTCGCCCAATGCCTCATTCATCAGGAAGGCTGCTTTCAAAACTAGAATCAATCCGGTTTTCTTCATGCGTTTGCCTTGTCTGAGGATCCAGTCATGTTCTCCGATGTTTGCCATGTTGGGCATATCCGTTGTAAAAGTCTGACCACGATAAAACACAGATTTCCCATATTTAGCCTTATATCCACGGATCGCCTTTAACAGATTCCCGATCTTGGACTCCTTAAAGTATTTCACCTCGTCACCAAAAACATGAACATAGGATCTACCGGCCAACGAAGCCGGTCTATCCAGTGAACCGAAAGTGACATTAAATCCGGTAAAGAAAATCAGGGTATGCTTATAGGTTGCTAGCTTATTATACGGTTTCCAAAAATGTTCCCTAAACGAAGGATCTATATTTACTTTCTCCTCTTCAGTAAATTCGGGTGGTTGTTTACCTTTGATATAATGGACACCTTCTTTGAAACCCTTACTTTCCAACGCCTCTTCTAAAGTTGCCAGAACATTTTTTTGCAAGTTGGTGTAAGTATCCGATACCCAGACCACCGGAGCACCTGGCATATCATAAGCCATTTCTATTAGCCGCTCGGCTAATATATCGGTGGTTTTAGAAGCGCCTCGACCAGCTATAACATACAGGAACCTTGGTAAGATCATTGCGCAGAATTGCGAAAACCAGTTTGCAAATCCTTTTTTTATGTAGTCCTGATTAGGATCGGGTTTTTTCCTCCAGCTCATCTAGTTTTTCTTCAATATTTATTTGTGATAACATAGCATCCATTCGGATTCTAACTTTGTCGCTCTCAGGTATGTCGTAAGAATCAATTTGACGCGCAACTTCAGTACGGTTAATCTCAGGGATTCCCACATCTGAAGCTGTAAGCGAGAAATATCTTACAGGTCTTAAGTATAATTCGGTTGGTAACACTGGAGGTGTAGCTTTGTCTAATTCTCTTAACTTGGCAGCGCTCATCGTTAACCTGTCAATTGCCTCAGCGTCTTTTGGTCCTTGCAAGTTTTGTGTAAGCACCAGGGCGACATTATCTAGCAGATCTGCATACCGGTGGCGGTAAGCAGCTTTAGTAATTCCACGATCGGTATTAAACAAATTAATAGCTTCATCATACATTTCTGATGCACGGGAATGAGATAGTTTTGCGGGACCTTTTGTGAAATGAGCAATAGTATTTTTTCTTCCATACTTCCTGTCCATATCATTCATGATGGAAAGAACTTCTAGATAAACCTGCTCTTCCTGGTTTAAACTTGTTTTACATCCTCCCTGGATCCAGTCTTCAAAATCACGTGCAATTTTAAAATTGTCGAAACCTCCGAATATAACATCCTTGGATATCTTAAAACCTCGATGGCGCTTTAGAACCGAAATTTGTTGAGAGGCAGATATATTCCCGCCTTCAGCTGCCTTTAAAATAGCGAGTTCTTCTCTAGCCTTAGAAGCAAGGATACCTCGTCTGATATGCCTGGCAATTACAGTTGTTTCATCTTCAGCTGCAGCTTTAAATAAAGTTTCATCTGCATTGAAATACAATGCCATTTCTTCAATGGTGTATCCCAATGCAGAAAGCCCCTCAAGCTCGATTAGTTGAGCTTCATCCAGATAGATGTGTGGCGTTGCTTTTGGTGAAAATTCCATGTAGTTAATTTAGTCATGGGAAACTTCACGTTATAGGACAGTGTTTTCATTTGATCCTATTGATCAATAGGGTAATTTGAGGTTAATACCTCCACTTTCCTTTTCATGTAACCATTCTTGGCTGCTACCGATACGCCTGACTCGACACTCCACATATACCATCCAAATTTTTTGGTATAGCGCTGAAGTAAAACAGAAGGATAAGAGCTAAGTAGAAATTTCCCCTTGATTTCGGATAGTAGTATTAGCAAGTTTTCAAAATCTTGTTCCGAGTATCCATCGTAGTGACCGCAATCAGAATTAAAGTAAGGAGGATCAAGATAAAAGAACGATGTCTCCCTATCTCTGCTTTTAATGATATACAGCGCATCTGCCGACTCTATTTGTGTATTCTGCATCCTTATAGCCATTTCCTCAGTAAATCGCTCACGATTGTTTAAAATCTTTTTGGTGGTCGTATTCTTAGTTACATCATATCCCCACGAACTATCAAGCTGTGCACTAAAACTCTGCGAGCTGAGTACCCACACTGCCCAGGCTCTTTTAATCTCATTGAACATATCTGGGTGATTGTAAATAACAGATGCTTTACGATGTAAATCTCTGCTATGTAGGGAAATTCTTATTTCCATCTCAAGACTTACAAAATCATTTTTTAATACCTTATAAAAGTTGATCAATTCTTTGTTTGTGTCATTTAGTACTTCTACTTCTGAAGGTTCTTTGGCAAAGAATATTGCACCTCCACCTATGAAAGGTTCGCAATAGAGGGTGTGTTCAGGAATTAGGGATATAATCTTGGTCGCTAGTTTTTGTTTCCCGCCGTAATAGCTGATTGGTGTTTTTAATTTAAGTTTCATTTTATAATACGTAATTTTGGATTCTCACAATAACAGGCTGTCTATATACGATCCCGTTGGCTTACGCCTCGGCACTGTATTTATACAGCCTGTTTGTTATTGTGAGAAATTACGAAGGGGAGCCGGGGCGTTATTTTAATCTACACCATCTCCTAATTATATTTTGCAAGCAGCCTGGTGATTTCTAATATTTCTTCCTCTTTTTGCCTGATCATACGTTCCCGTTCTAACTTAAGATGTGGCTTATTGCCTTTTTTGATCTGATCTTTCGTTCGCCAGATATTATGATCCAGTTTAGTTTTAAGTTTGATCAATTCGATAACATTTAATTTGCTAAGTAGTCGGAAGCGTCTAAGCCTGTCGAAAATAGGATGTTTCCCTAGAATAATCCGGGTTTTCTTGAAATGCTCCAGCTCTTTGTAGATCCGACGATTCTCTATGTAATTTTCTGTAACAAATTTTGCTGCAGCAAATTGTTCATGAGGTGAAGTGCAATCAAATAACTTCTCGTGTCCGGAAACATAGTTATGATAAGCAGTTATCTTATCTGCAGCCAGGATCTTAAGTTCATGCGGACAATCCAGTTCCGATAAAAAAGGAAAATCTTCTCGGAGCTTTATTTTGGGCTCCAGAGGTTGTGAATCCGTCAGCTCTTGGTTGACTGCAGCAAGTTGAGCCTGCTCCAGCATTTTGATAATGTAGGATTTGTAATCTTCTTTTACCTCACCTTTGTTTCTAAGATACCATGATTTTAAAGTGGATTTCAATACTGCAGATCCTTCAGGTGTCTCAGACTTTAACAACAGCAATAATGGATGTCCATCTCCGAAGAGCTGTCTAAAAAGCAGAACGCCATCTGAAAAGATAGCGCCTGCCTTCAACCAAACTTTAACTAAACCAGCTTCTTTCATACGATGTTTAATGATCTCGCCGTAGGTCCTCCAGGCATAACTTCTCCATCTGGAGTAAGTCCAAAGGTTTTTTGATACAACACTACAGCTGCTTGGGTATTCTCTCCGTAAATATTATCTATTCCTTTCGTATCATAACCTGCAGCTTTTAAAGCCTCCTGAATTCTGCCAATAAATGGATCTTCCATAAACGGACGTTTCAGCCTAAAAACAATTGGCGGAGCGGCTGAAACAACCGGTGCATTTTCTCTATAGGTTACGCCAGGTAATAAAAATGCTTTGTCAAACCGTCTGCCATTGGTGGGGAATTCGTCCAGGCCTTCAGCCGTCGAATGCGCTTCATAGGTTTTCCCGGTGCCCTGGGAGATAACAATGTGACCAAGTGATTTCCCTACTGCTAACCGCAAAAGAAATGCGCCAGGTGTTCTGATCCCCTGAGCTACCGATATTTCAATAAGTTTTTTAGCAACAACATCCCTGTTAAAGTAACCGGTATAAGCATCCGCAGTAGCAGCTTTTTTAGGATCTGCAGTATCGCATCCAAATAATACTCCATATACCTGGTAAATACAATAGGCAATGAATTCAGCACAGTCAAAACCGCCTCGGTAATCCTTATCGTTCTTTGGTACAACGATTCCAAGTATATACTTGAGACCCATGTACAATTTTGCAAAAGTTAAGATCGCCCTGCCTGTCATTACAATTCGTATTTACATTTTTCAGGGAAAAAATTCTCCAGGAATGGCAGTACTGATGCATAGCCGGCGTTGTTATGGTTAATGAACTTACGCTCCTGGAAAGCCTTCTCTAAAATTTCCAAATTAGGATTCTCTCTATAAACATACGCCACTGTATCACCCTCTGCATTGCCTTTGATTAACTCCGGCTGTTCTTTTTTAAATACTGAATTATAGTATAAACTTGAAATCAGGGCAGGCTTTACAGCTGGCTGGTATTTGCTAAATACCTTGGCCATTTTCTCTTTATTAAAGAAAAATGGGGTATGAGTAGAATAGTCCCATGTTGGATACTTTGCATGTTCCAATAATCCTTTTGTTCTTGAGACCGTTTGTATATAACTGTTGCCAGCTTTTTTCTTAGTAAAGCCTAGTTTACCAGCACATTTTAAACTTGTAATATCTGCGAGCTCCAATGGATTAACCGGGTAGATATCATCATTAGTAAAAATAAAATCTCCAGTTACTCGATCGTCTGCAAGTGCCTGCATAATCTTCACGGCCACATCTAATTGAGGCTGCGTATGTTTTAATGCTGAGGGAATATGAACTACTTCATCAGAAATAAAATCAGGCTTATCACCAATAATGATGATATGTGAGTCAGGGAAGTTTTCTGCCCATGCACGAAGTGCATACTTTAATTCTTCTCCAGCTGCAGCTGCATGTAAGTATGGGATAACGATAGATATTCCAGAACGCTCAGGATTAATTGTTGGTCCAGAATTAGTTACTGGATCGATTATGTTTTTTCCAGGTATTGAACCCTCTTTTTCAGTGATCATCTGTTGCATTTTTTCAGCGTTCTGAAAATTTGTAGGTTCTTTACTGAATAGCTCGACAAATCGAGGAGTTAATGCAATCTTAGCTTTTCTGGCTGCTTCTTTTTCAGCTTCTGTTTTAGGAGCTGCCGTATTATTATTTGCCATTGATTTAGGTATTTGGTGAATGAAAAAGCCCTGCAGGAAATCTGCAAGGCAATTAGTTAGATTCCGCTGTCATCACTGCCAGGATCAGCAGTGTATGGCAATAGCTCAGGCATCGTTCCTGAATAGTGCATCATCACATATTCGTGTCTCGCTGCCTGGGTGAATGTTATGGTTTTTTTAACCCCTTCATTGTTGTCCTGACCTTCAAAAGTCAATTTCATTGGATTACAAGGTGTGCCCTGTAGTCTGGTTCCTGTACCAGTAGAGCATTCTTTGGTTAGGATCAAAACATCTTCATCCAGGTATTCCTGAAGAAACTGATTGATTGCTTCGTCATCACCCGGATGTTCTCCAACGAAATTTGAAATTATGCCAACACCACTTCCTTCGCCATCTGAATTGTCATTTCTACTAATCGTTGATGGTGTCATGTAAATAGCTAGCGCTTTAGCGCCAACTGTCAGTGCTAAATTTCCAGAGCTTCCTACGTTGTTTGCCGCTCTTAAAGGGAAGCCAGTGTAATCTCCACCAGCATCAGTCATTAGGTCTGAGACTTTTATAAAAATCACATTTGGATTTTTAGCTCTAGGCATGCCTCTTTTTTTTCCTACAGAAACTTCCATTATTTTAATTTTTTATGAGTTTAAATGAAATAACCGGCAGGTGTATCCTGCCGGTATGGAATTAAATATTTGTGGTTTAGATACCGCTATCGTCAGATTCCGCTTCACCGTCGCCAGTGTTCCAGTCTTCCTGGTAATCATCAAAATCTCCTATTGCTGCCGTGATCTGAGCTTTAGGATCGTAGCCGGTTGGCACATATGCAAATACCGCGTTACCCATCGCAAAGCCTACACCTAACCAATATTCTCCAAATATCCTTACCTCATAATCACGCTCTTGAACGTTGTTAATGATATTAGGAACTTCGTTTTTGTGACGAAGCATGATCATATTTAGTTTTGGTGTTGAGAAAATAATAGGAGAGTTAAACATTCCATCTGGAGCCGTGATCATTAGGTTTGAATAATCAACTCGGTCCTTGCCAAAATCACTATCCTGACCACTGCCAGTACCCCATATTTGTTTGTAAGCTCTTTTGTAAATACGCTTGTTATCATCTGAAATGAACAAAGGCATCTGAGTGGTTTTATAGAAAGGCGATAGCCACGCAACAAACTCCTCTACGAAGTTTAATATTTCCTGCCATTGCCCTGCTGCAGCTGCTGCTTTGAAATCAAATAGAGTATTCGGTTTAAAGAAACGAACACCTTTATCTCCAGAAACTTTAGCTTCTACCAAGATCGTTTCTAAACCATCCATAGAATCTTCCGGAGCTGTTGCTGGAGAATTCTCAACTTGAGTACCTGCGTGATCTACGAATTTACCTTTCCATATCATGCGCATTTCGATGTCCTGAAGCAATGCTGGGTAAATTTCTTCGTTCCAGATATACAATGTAACAGGCATTTGACTAGGTGTCAAACTCTCATCATATAAATGAAACATATAGGAATCTAAAACATCAGCGGGAACAATTCCAACGTTTATTTTATGCCTTCTATTGATGATGGTAAGAGGAGCAAATTTGAATTTACCGCCTGGAGTCCATACAGCTGTAAATTGTTGAGATACTGATGTAATTAACGATTTTATAGCTCTCCATTCTGTTACTGCACGTTTAACTGTGAAGAATTTAGCGGAAGTAAAACCAACAAATAATTTTTTGAGTAATTCTAATCCATTTTGATTTTGGCTTAAATACTTTCCAAATTCTGACTTCAAGTCGGCTACATCTATAGTTGCCGCGGAGATATGTGTTGAATTACCGGTAGCTAAAAATTCATCAACTCCGGCATAAATCGGACTATCAGCTTTATACTTAAAAGTTTGCGAGCCTTTTTTCCCTGCACCAGGAATTATTTCAGCTCTCGGAAGTTCCTCTCCTTCGGCAGATAATTTAGCCACTGCACCCTGCAATGCGACTTTATCAGCTTGCAACTTTGTTACCTGATTTTTGTAGCCCTGAAGCTCAGTGTTCAGTTCATTTAATCCCTTTGAAATAACAGAAGCATGGTGAGCTCTTAAAGAAGCAACCAAATCTGTCGCATCTTCTTCATTTTTTTCGGATGTTGAGCTGCTATCTGCTTTTTCCAGATTTAATTTAGCTGCAAATTTTTCTGTAAACTCCTGGCCGAATATACCGGTCAATGTGTTCTTGTGTTCATCGGACAGATCAAGATTACCCTGATCATTCTTAATGAACTTTGATAGCCCTAGTGTGTTTAGAACTACAGTTTTAATCATTGAAATGTTCATGTTTTAATTAATTAGATTTTAAAAATTTATTTACCTCGATCAGATTGAAAAGCATTTTAATGGCAGCATCGAAATTTCCAATACTATCGGCAAGGCCGTTTGCAACCGATTCTTTTGCACCATAGGTTTTGCCTTTTAGTATTTTTTCGTCGTCAAGCTTTAATTTGGATCCGCGATTTGTTTTAACCGCTTCCTGGAATGCCCGGGCCAATGGGGAAAGGGATTCTGTTTTGATTAATTCATACTTACCTTTTAAGGCTTCTTCAAACGGAAGGTTTTTTTCTTCGCTTTCTGGTGCATAAATGGTATGGAACTTAATCCCCATTTCTTCATAGTAAGGCCTGACATCCATAAAGCTCATCATAACGCCAATAGATCCAAATCCTGAAGAGATTTCATTTGAGGCCATAATATGATTGCATTTCGACGCTAACCAATACGCTGCTGAGTAAGCTGAGTCTGCATGAGCAAGAACTGGCTTGCCAAGTTGCTGAAATAAGCTAATTGCATCCTCTATAGGAGCAACGGCATTAACTGCTCCGCCTCCAGAGTCCAGAACGAGCAAAGCTCCGGCAACATTCTTATGATTTGCTGCTCGGCGCATTTCGGTCGCAATTTCTTCTGTTCCATATGAACACCAGGTGCCATACTTTAAAAGGGTACCCGAGATATAGAACACAGCAATGCTGCCTTCTGGCATTGAGTCGTAGTTGTTAACGGAATCGTTGCCGTCTTGATCTGCAAAAATTGAAGCCAGGGGCTTGGTGTCTGAAAGAATAGAATAATTTTCGTTATTTATTCCCTGACCTTTTTCTAAAAGCTGACCAATCCTCATACCTGCCGCTAAAGCATAGTCAGGGCTAAGTAACCACTGGCCTTTTACCAGCTGGGAAGTAAGTAGGAATTTCCAATCGCGCATTGTACTATTGATTTATACAATAGTAGTTGCGATTGAATGGGTTTTAAAGGACGTTAGCTTACAAGGAAATACGGCTCATGCCACATCTCATGTGTAATTTCTAATGTTTTTTGAGTAGTAGATTCTGGTAGAAAAACATCAACAGGGAATTCTTTATCTCCGATAACTAGGGTTTCACCACTCTCCAATTTTACAATCAAGATTCCAAGTTCAAAATTTTTGATCTTCTTTTTCATCCTGGCATTGATCGTAACTTTCCATCGTTTGCCATTTACTGGTTTACTGGGGTCGATCACACAGCTTACTGAAGCTTTTACAAATGGGATCTCCCGAAATGAGGTCCAGGTAATAATTGCCTTATCCACGTTGTTGGTCTGGTAGTCTGTGATAGCAGTCAACTTAACATGCTTAATTCGGCATACTGTATTCAGTACCTGTTTCATAATATGCTATTTTAGTAATGATATTACCAATTTGAAATATTAATATAGTGTAACTAACTGGCTAATAGCGGATTGAATGGTTTTAATTCGCCTCTAATCTGGCTATCAAGGTAATTTACCTTCTTGAGAAGCATCTGAGTATAGGTTTTGAGCTTATTTTGTTGGTCCCGGTACTCTCTTTTTTTGAGTGTTTCATTGTCTCCGATTAGGGTAACAATGTTCCTTTTGAGGATGAACGCTTGAACAATATCTTTGCGCATCATTTTCAGTTTGCAACCTTCCAGAAAATAGCGGTCCATGTCTAATTTGAAGATCAGCTCCAGCTGCTCACATAGTTTGCGCTCATCATCTTTGGTTAGGTATAAATAATACCTGGAGGCATTGTTCATCAACCGACTTGCTGGTACCGAAAATACAACAGTTGTATGGTCAACTTCATTGTCAACCGGTTTACGGCTATAGCTGATCCGCGAGATAATTGCTCTGCCAAAATCGTGATCCCTGGTTAAAACAAGTTTACCATTTCTAAGTTCAAAGATTCCCTTCAGGTAGTCTCTGTAGATCGCCTTTTTAATTGATAAAGATATTTGCATTTATTTAGAATCGTTGCTATAAAAATACTAATAATCTTATCATTGATAGTAAGGAAAATATCCACAAATCAACGAAAAAGCCCCGCCAGATGGCAGGGCTCAGTGTTATTGTTCAACGTATCCAAAAGAATTGACTCGCACTGATTGTGTGCCGGTTCCAATAGTTTTGGTTTGAAAGTATCTATACCTGAGATCCAGTGCATCCGGAATAAAAATCTTTCGCTGACTGGCTACGTTGGCGATGATCAGACTGTCAGTTTTAGCGATTCTTACATAATTAATTCCATCTACCGAGGCTTCCAGGATAACTTTACCTGCAGCTGTTCCTGATATCTTATTCAGATCTATCTGGATGGTTAATGCTTTAGGGGAATATCCAAAATCCGCATACTGGGTTTTGGTACCTGCATTGGCCACGGTATCATTATTTGTAGTTCTGGCTTTCAAAGATTTCATGAAGATCTTTACCCCGGAATAAAATCCAGAGTTTGACATATCAACTGCTGGAGCAGCTGTCAGCTTCTGCAAATCAAATACCTCGTAACCATACTTAGAATGTGGCTTGACTTCTGCTCCTGGAGCAGCGCTTACCGTTGTTGCCATCGCCAGAGTAAGCCCCAGGCTAAGGAAAGCAATTGCTAATGTTCTTTTCATTTTATAAAATTTTATTTGATATAAAAGTGATCAGCAATGCAAGATTTTTAAAGGACGGCAGGGCGACAAAAGCACCTGCAAAATTATATTTTGGTATTTCCTAAAAGTCATAAATCTAAATGATCGATAAAATCATAAACTGAAAACCAAACTCATATTTTACAGACTTCAAAATATTTTGTTACAGCCTAAATTTTGTTACAAGACTAGTTAATTTGTTTATAATCAATTATTTGATCGTGTAACAAAACCTGTAACAAAATTTTTGTGGCTTTTTATTTTGTTACAGCTTGTAACATTTTGTAACAAATCATTTTTCGTTTGTTACGGCTTTTGTTACATCTTTTTTTTCTTTTAACTCTTTGTTAATTAATTACTTATATTAACTAAGAAGAGAATGTAACAAACTGTAACAAATATTTTAAATGATTGGCAATTACCAGTTTGTTTTCGCAAAATATTATTCTGCGTATAAAAAAATCCGAAAAACCGTACTCTCTCATTTGGGGGGAAGGCAAAAAAAGTTCGGAAATCAGGAAAATGTGCCGTTGAGCGTCCCCGCCACCTCTTTTCATTGAAGTTGTACAATAAAGGTGTTCGCCGCTGGCTCACGATTTTTTAGCGGCTTCGCCGGTGCAGGATGGAGAGAATGGATTTGTTCGCGCCCTTCCAATCGTGTATAACATTTTATAGTCATCTGTGAGAAATATTTAAATGCATTGAAATTGTATTGCTAAAAATATTAGTAATTTTACAGTCCAATTTTTACAGCTATGGAAAGTCATTGGAAAAAGAGAATAGGAAAAGATCCTGAATATATTGCTAAGCTTGCTATTGCAACTGATGCAGGTAAAGCTGGATGTTTAATCTACTCTGTTGATACAGATAAATGGTATACACCTAAACAATTCATGAAAGCAGAAAATGAAAAGGTTGGAATCCATAGAGGTCGTGATTACGGAGAAAAGAAATTTAAAATAATGCGTCCAGAATCAGGTATTAAACAAAAACTAGATAATCTCCAAAGGGCTGAAACAGAATTAAGGGAATTTATGGCGACTGTTATTGATGTTTTTGCTCTTGAGGCGAAACAAAAAACCTAACTACTTACACCAATGGGACTTGAAATTAAATTTAAAGCGGCCTATGGTGATGAGGAAAGAGAAATAGTGATTAGCCAGGTAAGTGGTAGCCTTAACGGGATTCATATTTACTTTGCACCCTCGCCTAACCGTTATTGGGTCTTGGGTAGTATTAACTATGCATTGGGTAAATGGAGGGTAAATTGGCTTGTACCGACGGAAAAGACTGTTCATCAGGAACTGTATGTTATGGATGATAGCGACGCATTACTGGATAGATTACAAGATGCTGGCTGGTTTGAAAACAATCACGATATTTAGTATGTTTAATATCTAAAACCTGCACCATGTGTTATCACGTTTCATTTAAGGCAAAGGCTCATGATCTGATTAAAGCATTTGACGCACCGTTTCCAGAGGCAAACCAGGTGCAGGAGTTTTATCATGCAAATGGGTTTAACTTACCCAAACTCCCTGCCCTTGTTAATGATCCGACTGGTAGAAAATTAGAGCTGATACGGTGGGGATATATTCCAGATGACATTGAAAGTATTGACGAAGCAAAAACCGTTGCAAGGAAAAGGCTAAATGCGAGATCAGAAGCTGTTTGGTTTAATAGCTATAAGGAGGCTATATTTAACAATAGGTGTATTATACCGGTAAGTGGTTTTTTCGAATCTAAACATGTAGGCAAAGAAAAGATTCCCCATTACATTCACCCGAAAGAAAATAAATTCTTTAATTTAATTGGCCTACACCATAAATGGATAGATCCGGTTAATAAAAGCGAGATAGATTCATTTGCAATATTAACAGGGCCAGCAAACGAACTAATGGCGAGCATTCACAACAGCGCTAAACGTATGCCTTTAATGATAGATAGCAATCAGATTGAAATGTGGTTGGATCCGGGATTAAGCAAGCAGGATATAAAAGCATTAATGAAACCATGCGATGACAGGAATATGGCAGCTTATCCAATATCAAAGATTTTCAGCAAACCAAAAGTAGATAGCAACATACCTGAAATTATAGAGCCGATTAGCATACCTACATTATTCGATTAGATATGGAACCTTTTGAAATAAACTTAGTTGGTGAGGTATTGACAGTCATGCCTCAGCCTGATGGATCATTTACCATCTTTAACGGTGATGACCTATTGGGAACTATTGCCCCAGCATTGCAAGAGTCAGACGCATTAAGATGGCGTACATTGGATTTAATGGCAGTAGATTATGCGCAACAGGTTGGTGAATTGATAGAAGAACATGAAATGTAGCCTATCCTTCCAGTATCTCTAACAATCTATTGAGTCTCCATCTTACCGGCTCCTTTACACGTTCATGAGTGCCTGTACGTAAAATGGTAATTTGTTTATCCAAGAATAAAGCGACATCCGGAATCGTTGATCCTGGTTCCAATTCAATCGCCCCCTCTGGTAATTCTATCCCATGAAATGCTGCTTCGTAATCTACTGCTGTAATATATCCCTTACTCATGGCGCGAAGGTAGGAAAATCATGAACCTTCCACAATTGTAATTACCGCCCGGTAAGGCCCAACTGTTTCAACAAATTATTCAATCCCCTACCATCATTGATAGTCTTGCCTGATGCCCATTGAGAATAGGGAAAATATTTAATAATCGCTCCTTTATAGTTAAAGTTTATCTCGGTATTATTCACCACTACGACTTCAAAACCTAGTTCTTTTAACGCGTTTATTGCTACTTCAGTTCGCTCTGGTTCTAACTTTGCTTGTCGTTCAGTATTTAATCTAGATGGCTTATAGCTTTCCTTAGTGCGTAGAAAAGCATTGAATGAATGTAGGTTTGACCAGATGAATTGCAGCTTTTCCCCCAATGTTGATCCCTCGCTAGCATGATTTTTATAAAACTCATCAATAAGTTCATCATGACGCCCCTCAGGAATATCATAAATATGAAAGGCTTTAATTTGATCTATAATTTTTTGGTGTAAATCCTTGATATTAATCATGCGAATTATTGCAATTCCAACTCCGTATCGTTCAATTCAAAATAAAAGTTCTGCAGCTTGTGAACGTATTTTAAATCGTGTTTAACCGTAACATAATAACCTTCTTCTCTGAAATCAAGCACAACATCGAAGGTGTTAACGTCAATTAAAATCTGATGATCATCTTCTTTTAGATAGAAGAACTCTTCATCTTTACGTTTTAATCTGAAATTGATTAGCCATTCTTCTGTGAGTGGGATTGGTTCACAAGATCCCAATTCGATAATCCTGTTACCTATTGGATCTGCATAATTAAATAAAAGTCCAAAGTAATGATTGCCTTCAAACATTAATCTTGCTGACTCTTCAATGATACCTAAAATGGGCTCTTTTGTGCCACTATATCCAACATATACCAAATTTCCAACCCTTAATTCGTTTGCTTTCATACCTGCTAATTTAATAAAATTCATATAAAGTAGGTTCTGAATAGGGTATAACCTACTTTATATGAAACAATCTATTCTAAATCAAATCTAGAGCGTTGTATGCTGAATAAACATTCTCTTATCTTAAAATTCATAGCATTATTGTTTTAGATTTTGTCCACTGCGGCTAAGAATAACGGCCAAATGAAACATTGTGTTTGCTTTGTGCTGGTTTTTAACCCTCTTCAAAAGTTTCTCAATGCTACTTAAGCTATTGGGTTTTATTCCCTGATCCTTTAGGATCTGTGAAATTTCCGCTTGCGTTTTACCTGCAAACAGGTGTTTAATGATTAATTCTTCCATCGTCAATTATAATTAGTTATTCTATGTTAATATTACGGTAAACTAGATTTTGATTGGTGCAATTTCTTCGTATAATTCAATAACCTTTCTTTGGAGCTTTATAATCTCAACTTCTTGTTCGTTAACCTTCTGCCTGAGTAAAGCATTCTCATTTGACTGCAGAGCTAACGAATGGTCACTTTCTCCATGTATGACAGTTGTAATCGGGACCTGAAACAAATCCGCGATCTGGTTTAACCTGGAGAGACTTGGATCTGTCACCCCGGTTTCGATTTTAGAAAATGCTGGAATTGAAATATTAAGCTGTCTAGCTGCATCGCCCTGACTCCATCCTTGTTTTTGGCGAAGTATTTTTATGTTTTTTCCTGTGATATTCATAATGGTTTGTCCTTAAAGTTGGTTTGAACTAGTTATTGTCTGTTGTTTTATCGACGTCCCTATTCATGTATTTCTTGTATACAGTTTCCGGATCATGCCCGGGTTTTAGGTAAATCTTTGTCTTTTGGTCCAGGTGCAGCACCACCTGTCCGGTAGAGCTAACCGATGTTACAAATAAAGGGGCAAGTGGTGCGGTGATCACCGATTTATCCTTAGGGAGTAAATTTAACTTCGCTGATTCTTTAATTTTTAAAACTCTATCAGCTGCAGCAGCAATTCTTCTTTTAAGTTCTGCTCCTGATATGCTTTCTATTCTTATTACTTTTTGAGTTATCATGCCATAATTGTTTACCGGCTCATGTATGCAGCAACCTTCAACATCTCTATTTTGGTTTTTGCGACATCTATAAGCGTTTTAATTTGATTGTTCGTTGCATCTGCCTGTGGTATAAATGATGGGTCAGTTTGTACCTTAGCTATGTTCCCCATTATTATTTCGGCGAGAGATCCGGCGTGCTGGCCAATAATAGAGGTTGCCATTTGCTTTCCGTTATGAAAGCCAACATGCACGCTAGATCCACTAGGGCTTTGTGTGGCCACTATGACGGGTTTTTCCTCAACTATCAATAAAAGGTTAGGAATATCCGCCGCATCTTCCGTTAAGATGACAATTGGTTCTGTCTCTGTTGTGATTTTAACAACAGTTTCTTTAATTTCAAAAGAAACTAACCTATATTCATTTTTTTGGTAAATAAATGCCTTGCCAATCATTGGCTTAAGCATTTTTTCGATTTTAAACTTTTCCATTGATTGCTCTTTCTAGTTTTAACTGTGCTCTTTTTAATTTGATTAATTCGGGAATTTTTTTAATCTCCTCCCGAAGAGATGGATTTTTTATGGTCATTATGGCTGCTACATAATTGTCTGATAATCCGATTGAGGATATCTCTGAATTTTTAGCCGCTAGGTCTGCGTCTGTACCTAAAACAAGATTATCATCGCTCAAATTATATGGGTTGTTATCGGCAAAAATGACATTCATGTTTTTAGGTATATCCCCATGTAAAAGCCGATAGCGATAACGACTGTAATGAACGTAAGTCCCGTTTACTTTAATAACTGGAAAGGCTCTTTTATTTTTACCTTTCCAATATCTTATTTCCCCTTCAATGGACTTTCCTCTAGTATTCCATGCCTTTGCTGAGGCACGTGCATACACACCAATATTTTTATGTCCGTCCATAATCCTATTTATTTCTTCCTTAGTTCTACGAAGTGATAAGTATTTTCGCTTCTTTTCGATGTGTTTTATCGTCCATTCTTTATTCTTCGGCCACGTTAATTGGAAAATTTTTGATAGTTCCAGATCCCCTTTTAGCTTATAGTTATCATGAAGAAATTTAACCTGTTCTTCCGTCCAGTATTCCATTTCAATTCGCTTTAATCCCATTGAATAATACTGTGCTCTTAGCGAACAAAGACTAACTTTTAATGCTGCTGCCATTGGTCTGGCGTCCATTAGACCGAAATTTGTCCGGATGAAGAACAACATTTCTTCAGTCCAGTTAATTTTAGTTGTTTTTCCCATTTCGTTGCTTCTTAATAGTGCGGGCCAGATCGAGCTGCACCCGTTTCAATTGAATTAATTCAGGATACTTTAACACTTCTTCCTGCAGCTCTTTGTTTCTCCAGGCAATTTGTTGGGCTACCCACTTTGGATGCATGTTCTTACTGCTAGAATTCTGATCAATGGTGTGACTATTCCCCCCAGGTTTGGCATTCATTGAAGCGATAGTGAAAATTTCCTCCTTAGTGCGGTGAAGATCCAGATAGCCTCTTTTTTTTCTTATATGCTGCTTTCTCCAAATCTTATTCTTAGGATAGTTTTCCTGAAAATATTCAGCTATTTCGACATCACCGGTTGTCTGAAAATTATCTTTCAAATATTGGATCTGTTCATCGTTCCAATACTCCATTTCCATTCTTTTTAATCCTAGTTCTCTCAGTCTATTTCTGGTAATTGTAAGTTTCAGCCCCAAAGTGAAGGCCAGCTGTTGATTTGTCTTAGATTGGTAGTTTGATCTAAGGAAATTGTCCATTTCGGTGGTCCATATTGTTTTAACGCCAATCATATTTTCAGGGTTTGGTATTACAATTTGGACAACTGGTCCAGCCTCTCGCATCATATATTTCTTGGCATCCTGGACAGGTATGCCAAACCTCATGATTTGATAGAATGGGAAATCTTGCCGGCAACGAATAATGTTCCATGAGAATTCGACTGGAGCGCTGTGCTTCGAACAAATCCTGTAGTTGGACTTGCAATAGATCGTAGTGCTTCCGGAAGAATTTTCTAATGACGAATTGTTTTATTCTGACTATCATAGCTAATCCTTTGCTGATATTATTTGATGAATAGAAAAACTACAGATACCGGGGATATTTAGCGACCAATCATCTAATTTGGGCTTATAACCATCGTACCAATGGACCTCAACTGGCTTGTTTCTAGGGTGACTAATATTGATATGATGTATTCCCGTTATTATGCTTCGCTTAAATTTCTCAAGATCCGTAAATAGGATTCGGTTATTTTTATTTAGGAACTTAAAAACCGCCTCTTGAACTTTGCTTTTACATACATAGGTGTGCCCGATGTAAGACATATATTGCTTTTTCATAACTAGTATTTTTTTAATGGTAAATTTGTACAGGCATTGTCATCCCACTTTTTAACCTGGTAAGCGCAGCCAATAATACTGCAGATCAGAATGATCAAAAGCCAATGGGTTATGGTTAGCTTTTTCATTATTTAACTTCCTCAACATCAAAGTCATCATGATCGAATGATAGATCATCTACCTCAATGATCTTAATACCCCAGCTGCCATCCATCGACGACCAACCTTCGCGATTTTCAAATTCAGCAATAACACCTTTAACTGTTTTGTTACCCTCAGCCAGAATGAGAAATATCTCTCTGGCCAGTTGCTGAGCAAAGGTTTTATCTATTTTTCCATTCAGAATTTTGAGTCTTTCATCACCGCCATGCCAGTAAGAAATCATACTAGCCATAACATCATGGCATGTACAAACCTTATCTGGAGTAGATCTCTCCTGGATAATAAAGTCCGGATTAATTTCGATCGTACATGACCAGTTATTCGGGTAATTATCAATCTTGAATACCTTAAGCATTGTCAGCTCCTTTCAGCTTATTTTTAACACCAAATGCTTTATCGAGCGTGCCTTCTGCTACTCTAATTATCATCCCGTACTTTGCTGGTTCAGGTCCTCTTGAATTCGCCAATAGGATGATTTCTTGTAGCGCTGCTGCCATGTCTGGAGCTGCAGCAATTAGGTTTGCGTTTGCCAGATCTTCAGCATAATTCATATCTCCCATCTCTCCCATATCACAGATCGGCTTGTGAGCTTGCTCGTCACCATTCCAAATTATAATTTGAGGACCCGTTTCGTTATAATCGTTGTAAGTGTCCACCACCTGCCAGGGGCCTGCTGTTCCTTTAAAATCTTTCATTACTTTTGTTGCTGATTAAATTATACACTTGCAATTGCCCTGGTCTCTAGCCAGGGCTTTTGCGTTACTTGAGCATTGATTTTTTATGCTAAATACTTCATGTGCTCGACATCATGGAGCATCCAGCTTGCGCACTCTTCGCTTTTGAGATCTGTAAATTTTGGTATCGTTTTGCCGAAAGCTATCGCTTTGTGAAAACTGCTTAACTGAGATCCAAACCGGTAGTACGCCGTTAGATCAAGGATGGCGAATGTCATCGCTTCATTTAAGCTTGAAAGTCCCCTGGGAACATGAGCTCCAACGGCATTCATGTAATCCAATAATTCTTTTACTTCATTTTTGTTCATCTTGTTGTTGATTAAATTATACACTTGCAATTGCCCTGGTCTCTAGCTTGGGTTTTTGCGTTAATTAAAATGGCATTACTTCCTCTTCATTACCAGTTAAAGTTTCTCGTTGTGCTCTGCGATAATCATCTATTTCATGCTTTTTGTAATACTCAGAGAACTCAATTAATTCTCTGTCATTTAAAAAATCTTCCGCTCGGAATTCAAAATACCTACCATGGCGTGGTACAAAAGCCTGGTGAGCGATTCTACCCTCCGCGTCCAGCTCAGGAGTCGTCGGCATGCTGTATCGGCCATTCTTATTTTCGTATCCGTATTTTTCCTTCAACTGAGTGGTGATATCGTCTTTCCTAAATTTGATAGAACTGTTATCCCCGTTGAGTAAGATGATCAACTCTTTTATCGTGTACACAAGGGTGTGATAACGGTACTTGAAGAACTCTTCTTTCATGGTTTCCCTGAGCTCCTTGATTAGCCAGCTGCGTGAATTCTGTTTAACATTTATTAATGCTTCAGTCTCCAGTAATTTGAAATCAAACCAATGTCTGGTGCGTTTGGGATGTACTATCGCTCTGGTTTGCAAATGATCCAGAAAGGCCGGTATTTCAAGAATCATTTTCTCTAGCAGCTCTGGATCATCTTTTGTAAGTTGAGGTACTTTATTTACCCAGAAGCGCACCTCATCATCATCGATGGCCACGAAGTTAGTTTCGTCATTTGATGTTAGCACAAATTTTGCAAAGAAAGCAATCTCTGTTCTGCCGGCATACATACCACGTAATTTTATGGTATTACTTGTACTCATGCTTTTCAAGCGTTCCAGCACTGTTTTTTTATCAATAAATCCCTCGTCAATCCCTACTATTAGCTTATCTGCCCAGTCATCATTTAAGTGGTCTTTAAGCTCTTCGTTTCCTATAAATGTCGCATTGGCTTGAAATATCTCTTTAAGTAACCACAAGAATGTGCTTTTACCAGTGTTCTTCTTTTTATTTACAAGACAAAGAATTGGAAGTTTTTGCCTGGGCTTTAGATAAAGGATGCTCAGGTAGTCAAGTGCAAGGTCAAAATTTGTGTGTCCGCTGATAAGTTTTGCCTCACCAAATACATGCTTTAAGTATCCGTTAATGTTATCCCACGTGCCAGGTTCAGGTTCATGATCAATTTTACTGTACAAATTATAGCAGTCATTTACAATTGGAGCGTAATCAGATGTGTTGTCCGGAACATTGCAAAATGAATCATACCTCTCGATGGTATGAAAAAAATTCTTCAGTCCCTTTCCTTGTACAAAATCTCTGGTTATCTCTGCAGCTTTCCATGGAACACGTTTTTCATCCAGAACCCCTTCTTTATTCGTATTGGGAACTTTTATTAACTTGAAATAATCGCAGCCTACGCGTATAAATTTAAAGCTATCAGCACTTTTTACCATCTGAAGGCCACCCTCGTTGTTTGAGTCTTCCTTTATGTTTTGATATCTGTTGCCCTGAAAATTAAATTCATAATCCTCCAACTGGTCGCCAAATCTCGCATAAAATGCATTGGGTACACCACGATAGATATTTAGACAGAAATAGCCTTTCAGTTTATTCCCAGTTTCAGTACTGAGGTTAATGCAGGAAAAGAAGGCTTTGGCAAGCGTTAATTTTTCGAGATCCTTGATGATGTTCTCTGGGGTGAAGTTCTTGTTTGCAAAAAGGTCATCTAATCCTTTTGCATCTTCGAGATACCTTTCAGAAATATGACTAAAGTAGACGTCCCGGACACGACTTTTTGCCACCTCTCTAAAACGCTTAACTGTGTTGTAAAACCCGAATAGTCTTTTCGAAACATCTGCATTTGGATCTTCTTCCGGTTCAAATTTTATTGTCATTACATCCGCATCAAGGAGAAGTACCAGATTTTTAACTTTGCATTTGTCAATTACTGAGATAATGTCTTTGTGCAAATCACCTTCATGATCCCTGAAGTTATCCTTGCCACCAATACCTACAATGTCCAAGCCATGCATGCTTCCAGCTTGAGCCTTAAACTCACCTTCAATCACGTAAAGCGTTTCGATTTCTTTACCTTCTGCAAATTTGTCCAATATATTTATTGGGAAAAATATATGAATCCCAGATCCTGCAGGCTGATAATATTTTGTTTCTCGTTTTTTGTTGGGGTTGAAGCGTAAACGGTAGAACTTCTCCTCGCGGTTTTCATTTAAAAAAGTCTCCTGATCTCCATACAAGGAAGGATAATTAATGACGATATCGTCAGAACCCGTTTTTTCAAAAATAGGGTGGTATTTTGTATGATTAGCCATTTTGCTTGGCACCGCAAAGCTCTGCTGCATTGGGTCTTCTATTCCAAGTAACTTCATCCTGCTTTCAAAATATGATTCACTTCCAGGCTCTGATACTTGTATCGGATCTTCAGTGCCAGCGGGAAGTAGTGTTAAGTATTTATAAGCTTGTTCCTGTGCAGGAGTAGTTTTTTTTGACATTATGTATCGGGTAGTTATAATTGTGTATTTAAATGGATATCGGGTTGTATTCGTCTTAACAGGATGTAACTAAATTGTTGTTCCGGATCTTCAGCAGCTGACAGGTATTCTCTCTGCAGTATTTTAACCGCCTCTTTTTTGTTCACTCCCAAATCAATAAATGACATGAAGTCATTCAGCTGGTCCAGAGTGAAGTTTTTGACCTCTAGTATTTCAACTGTGCCGGACGGTTGAAATTTCAAGGTTTGTTCAAATACTGCCCCAGGAATATATTTATTATCGTTGCGTAGCCTGATGGTGGTAAAAACCGTGCAGTACAATTTTCCGTTGAAATTTGTTGGGAAGTCTAGAATAGGATAGTTGGTTTCCATTGTTACTCTAATTTATCTGACTCGGATTGCTGACTATTGACTTGGATCTGATCAGCTTTCCGTTGGTATTCTCTTGCATTGTTGAGGATCCTGTCGAAGAAATAGCACAACACAAATACTGCAGCTATTAAAAAAAGCCCTTTGAAAATAAATTCTGGCCAAGACATATTACTTTTTGTAAAGCGGGATTGGTGGTCATTTCGGTTCATAATAGTACATCTGTTAAATCGTGAATGTTAATTTCCTCCAGCATGCGGTCAATGTCTTGTGAAAGAAACCATAGTTTGTTTTCTAGGTTGGTTGTGCTGTAGAGCAGGTAAGTTAACCGGGTTCTTAAAACATATGAAGGACACTTACTCTGCATCATTCTTAATCTCTCCAGTGTTCCAGATTCCCGGAGCTTCAGTATCCATAGGACATTAGTCCTGATTCTGATTAATTTTACCAGTCTTTTAGTATTCATCTTAATCAGTTGGAAACAAAAGTCTTTCGTGATTTACTTTTACTTTGTCCAGATAATTGTCGATACTCCTATCCAGATCCAAAACTTCCATTACCAATTGCTTGTCTGTGAAATAGAAGTATTGACTAGAGATTTTCATAACTTCTTCCGGATCTTTGGCGTCTATTAGTTCCCGCTGGGTGTGAGCATCAGCGGAGCGTAGTTTCCTTAGCCACTTAATATTTGATCGCATATCAATCATGGCTTGTAAATAATTTAACTTTGTCATAACGGTGCTTAAAAAAATGAAATGGTTACACCTGTGCCTGATCTTGTGATATGGGAATTACAAGGCACTAAGGATATTAATTCGGCCACAAGAATTACTTTGTCTCCTGGTATCGAAGGGACGTGAACACTGATCTGCTCTGCAGAACCATTTTCTTTTTGACCTAAAACTTTTTGATTTGCACCGGGAAAGATCTTGTTGAACTTTTCAGAGATCTTAATTTTGGATTTTGCTGAAATCGCCATAGTTATAATTGTTTGGTTGTTAATATTATTCTGATTGCGTTTCGAGCTCAATCAGAATAGGTGTTTATTTTTCTTCTCGGTATTCGGTACAGAAATTCAATACTTTTAGGATGATGTCCCTGTAGTAGGCGAAGCATCTGCTAGAATCACTGCTAGGTGCAATGCTTTCAAACTCTTGCCTTTTTCTGGCTACGTATTGAAAGGTTTCAACAAAGGGTCTGTTCTTGAACTGGCTTAAACCATAGTCCAAATTGTTTATCAGAACAATACTGTCTTTACGTGCGTGCGCTCGTTGATGCAACCATTTACATAGTTTTTCCTGTACGTACTGTTTTCGAACAAATCCTAATCTCCTATCAATATCAAATTGTGATGGAGATGGGGTGTATAATCGCTTTGTCTTGGGATTTTCCTCCGGAAAGATGAACGCAATCATGAATGTGTCGTTCTGGAGCGGTATTACATGAGCTGTTACCATACCTATATAAGTTTTAATTGATGTGCTAAAACTGCTATACCTGATTTACTACTGATTAAACCCTTTCTTTTTATATCATCTTTATGGGTTCTAAGGGTATTCTGCTTTATGCCGAGATCATTGCAGATAATTTTATCCGGTAGGTCCTGTCCAATTTTTTCGGTTACCTGAACCTGGCGTTCTGTAAGACGTTCTCCGTTATCCAGGACAATGGTCATACTGCAGATCTTTCCTTCAAAGTCGCATTGACCACCACGTTTGTCACAAGGGACATATTCCTCGTATTGCAATTTCCCTCTTGAATTGATATCCGGATTGTTGTCAAGCACAGATCGGGTACATAAAAGGAATTGTTTGATTTGAGCATCTCTTGTTACGAAGCCCCAGGAAACAAGCGATTCTAATGCATGAGTTTTTTGAAGAATCCTTTTATAAACGAGTTCTTTAATCCATTCAGGGAACTCTTCATAGGATAAAATTTGCCTATTGTAAAATGCATACGGTGTTGATCCTACTTTGAAAAATTCTACTCCTGAATGTTCAATAACACCGGCCGGAATTGACGATCTGAGAGCGCGAGTTTTCATGCCAAAGCGTTTATTCTGTTCTTAACATTAAGTATTTCTTTGTTTGGATCTACTTGTTCCTTTGGTTCACGTTCAGCCAAGTCTAATGCTGCAGTGAGTACATCATTATTAAATCTCTCAGGCTTGTAAAGAATTTGGATGACAGAGGCAATGGATTTGCCTGTAGTATTAGCAATCTTTTCAAATGCATCATCCCTAAGTTTATTTCTAAGGGCTGTGAGCTCCTCTTTTGTTAATTTTTCTAGCATCGCAGTTTTATGTGAGTTAATGTGTCAACGACTATTGGTTACTTTGTCAATCAATAGTTAAACAAATGTCAATTATTAAATTGACAAAAAGAAATTATAATTAACAAAATGCAATTAATAGGAGCTTTTAAGCAACAAACAATTGACAATCAGTACAATAAATTTGCAATATGTCAACCATGAATAATCTAACCCTAGGAGAAATCATACTGAAAGCGATAAAGGAGAAAGGTTTAAATCAATCAAAAATCGCAGATAAGATGAACGTAAAGCGGCAAACCATAAACCAACTGGACCGCAGAAAAACATTTGATATGGAATTTTTACAAAAGCTGAAGAAGGCAACGGACTTGGATTTTACGGGATATCTATATCCGCAATCACATGCAGAGGAAGGATTGACAAAAAGCAATGAAAAGCCTGAATCGTCAATCGAAATGTCACTTTCCATAAAACTTAAAGCTGACCCAGCTCAGTTGAATCGCATGAGTGATCTGTTGGCAATTATAAGAGCTGAAGCATTAAAACTGGGGTTTACAATTCAATAATATCTGCACTACTGTTACATAACTATAATCATATGATAAGAAAACTATTTATTTTAATGCTCATTCTATCGCCAATTGTAAGCCTCGGGCAAAAGAAAAACAGAGTCTTGGAAAGCGGATTGCCACTTGATACACCAAATAATCTTGTTCGCTTCAGGGAGGTCATTGTTAAAGACGCTACTCAAGCGAAAATTTATGCTGCCGCATTGAAGTACTTTAATTCAAAGCACCTTGTCGAAGGCACGGATGCCTCAACAGGAGATTTTTATGGACGTGTGGCATTTCACGGAACATCATACTTCAGTGGGATTAATTATAAATTCAAATTTGAATTTGCTGCACGTGATGGCAAATACCGGTATACCTTCTCGAATATAAATCTAGAAGGTAAAGGAGGACCGATCGAATCTATATTAAATTCATCATTAATGGGGAGAGCTAAATTTATCGAATCTATTCAGGATGATTTTAGAGGTTACATCGACCAGATGAAAAATAGTATTAACAAAGAAATTGCAGACGAATTTTAGCCAATAACAATCAGTCTACTTGCCGACCGCTCCTTAACTAACTGGATATCAACACCATTCGACGGCCATCATGGCCCACTAACAAAAAAGCCGTTTTTCGATAAGAAGAACGGCTTTTTCCGTTTCTAAACGTCGACTTTTAAACCTACAGCACTCACTCTGGTAGTTTTGGGATTGATCCGTAGTTTTCAATGGATGTACATGATTGTTTGTTGAAATCGTATTAATTGGCTGAGGACCTATAAATGTTAAAAAATGTTAAATCAGTTTGAAAATTTTATTTTGTTTTTTTGATTTGCTCTCACAGACAAACTATTGAACCGACATTTTTTTAGGCTATTATTATAAATTCTAGTGTTTAGATCATGTTAGTAAATTTCTCACTTACCCACCTTCATGGAAGGTGCAAATCTTTATTGTTTTTTCTATTCCTTTTTGGATTACACCCGGGATTGCATGCCCAAGGTCAGGTTGCAACTATCGACGGCAAATCAGCTTTTACGGCAAGGCTGATCAATATCGAAGCTGCAACGAACGAGACATTTCGTTACAATACGACCTTACGTAATGGATCTGCAAAGCAGGCCCTGTACGAGTTCAAAACGAGTTTGCCGATCGGCTGGATGATCAGTTACAAGGTAGATGGTAATCAGGTGGCCTCTTTAAATATTGACCCGGGTACATCCCGAGATGTATCTATAGAGATCAATGCCACAGCAAGCACCACACCCGGCAAGTACAAAATACCTGTAAAGGCAGTTGCAAATAAGGATACCCTGTACCTAAATCTGGAGGCAGTTGTAAAAGGGTCCTATGGAATAACCTTAACTACACCAACCGGGAAGCTGAGCGAAGAGCTTACCTCCGGTAACCATAAGGAAATCCTTCTAGAGGTAAAGAACTCGGGTACGCTGCCATTGAATGATGTTGAACTCACATCGCAATTGCCTACTAATTGGGAAGCTTCCTTTGAACCTGCCAAACTTAAACAAGTGGAGCCGGGGAAAAGCGTAAATGTAACTGCAAAGCTTAAAGTTCCGGATAAGACCATCGCAGGAGACTACGCTGCTACCTTTACCGCAACAAATAGTAATGGCAACGCCCAGGCAGCCTTCAGGATGGTTGTTACAACCTCATTACTCTCTGGGTGGATCGGTATTTTGGTTATCCTCTTAGCCATTTCACTGATATATTATCTGATCCGCAAGTATGGTAGAAGATAGAAGAAATGAAGGATACTATAATACAACTGAAGGGCCTAACCAAATGTTATGGCCCTCAAAGAGCCGTAGATGATCTGAGCCTCAATATCAGTAAAGGCGAGATCTTTGGACTGCTGGGGCCTAACGGAGCAGGTAAAACCACAACTATACTCATGATGCTGGGGCTTACTGATCCAACAGATGGTACTGCATTTGTTTGTGGCTATAATGCAACAAGTAACCCTATTGCTGTAAAAAGAAAAGTAGGTTACATGCCCGATAGTTTAGGCTTTTATGATAACATGACAGCGCTTGAAAACCTAAAGTACATCGCAAGGTTAAATGGCCTCTCCGAAAATGAAATCAGAATACGAACGTCAGAACTGATGGAGATTGTTGGGCTTTCTTCGGTGATGACCAAGAAAACATCAACTTTCTCCCGAGGTATGAAACAACGCCTTGGCCTGGCCGAAGTATTAATTAAGCAACCAGATGTGATCATTCTTGATGAACCAACCCTGGGAATTGATCCGGGCGGCGTACAAGAGTTTCTGACACTTATAAAGCGTTTAAGCAAAGAGCAGGAATTGACCGTTCTGCTTTCTTCACATCATTTACATCACGTTCAGCAAGTATGCGATCGGGTAGGGATTTTTGTAAAAGGCAAATTATTGGCCCAGGGCAATATAGAAACCTTATCAGCCGATTTGTTTGGTCATATGGGACATGTTGTATCTATAAAGTCAGCACATGCTATTCCTCAGCCCTGGTCGTTGCAACAGGAACTGGAGCAATGGGAAGCCATTAAACAGATTACAATGGATAAAGAAACGATAGTGTTTGAATGTAAAGAGAACATTACACCGGCACTGGTCCGCTTTTTTGTTGAAAACGGATACGACATCCTTGGGGTACGTCAAAAAGACTATGGACTGGATGACATCTATCAACAATATTTTGAAGACATTAATTGAAAACCATGAACAGTCAAATTAATATATATAAGACCGCAAAAGGAATCCGGAAATCCAGTCCCTTTGGTGTAGTTCTTCACAAGGAAATGTCAGATCATATCCGAAGCTGGCGCTTTATTGTGCTTATCGGGTTGATCATACTAACCTTCATTGGGTCAATGTACGTGTCCTTAGGTAATATCCGCTCAGCCATAAGCAATACCAATGATCCGGATCACACTTTTCTATACCTTAAGTTATTAACTACCACTGATAATTCCACGCCGCCCTTCCATGTGTTTCTGAGCTTTCTTGGGCCCTTATTAGGTATCAGTCTGGGGTTCGATGCGATCAATATAGAGCAGAACAACGGAACGCTTACAAGAATTATGGCACAGCCCCTTTATAGGGACAACCTGTTGCTGGCCAAGTTTGTAAGTGCCATGATCATGGTCGGCACCTTATTCTTCGTATTAACTTTGTTGATGACAGGAGGAGGTCTGATCCTGACAGGGGTAAGGATGGAGCCACAGGAACTGTTAAGGATATTAGGCTTCGTGGTGATCAGCGTTATCTATGTAGGCTTTTGGCTGAGTTTGTCTATCGTACTATCTATTAAGTTCAGGCAAGCGGCTACTTCAGCGCTTACCGCTATAGGTATATGGCTATTTTTTACAGTATTTTACCAGATTATTGTCAACCTTGCAATCAGGTCCATTCTGCCTGATCCCAGTTTTTTGAGTCAGGACCAAATCCTGCGTTACAACGAGTTTATCCTCGATCTGTTGCGAATCGCACCCAACCAGCTTTATACAGATGCAAGCACAACCATGCTGATGCCATCCGTTCGAAGTCTTGGCCCGATGACGATGGAGCAAATGGCCGGTGCAATACCTGCGCCTTTGCCATTTAGAGAGAGCTTAATGATCGTGTGGCCTCAGGTAAGTGGTCTTATAGGAGCAACCGCAGCTTGTTTTGCGCTTTCCTATTATCTGTTTATGCGTCGTGAAATTCGATCTTAAATATGTTATATAAAATGATACAGGAATACTACATTCCCGGTATAAGCTGGTTTCGGTTGATCTTTAATGATAAGCGTAGCTTCAATAACAACTTTGGTAACACCTCTCAAGTTTGCTATCGAATTAAGCTTAGCCTTTAGTTGCACCTCACTGTCAACTAAAACGGCCTGGCCAAACCTAAAAGACTCTATACCGTAGTTTATTTCCATTTTAATGTTGCGAACATCGGCAATCTGTTTCCATAAGTATGGAATTAACGATAAGGTTAAATATCCATGTGCTATTGTAGCCTTAAATGGACCTTCGCTTTCCGCTTTTTCTTTATCAACATGAATCCATTGGTGATCCAATGTTGCATCAGCGAATTTATTAATCTGTTCCTGATCTATTTTATGCCAATTAGAAATACCTAACTCTTTGCCTAAATGCGATTTATATTCTTCAAAACTATTGATTATTAACATATATGTATTTATTTATCAATTAAGAGCCATTTCTATACCTTAGACAAAAGCATCAACTGTGCCAAGTTAACAATAAGTTGATTTGAACAAAACTTCTTTCCAAGAATATTTTACTGTTTGGCTTTCTTTAGGATAATTTAGCTAAATAAATGCATTTCTGAATTCTAAAGGCGAAAGATTGGTTTTCTTTTTAAATAACTTGCTAAACGACTGTGAATGTTCAAAACCTAAGGTATAGGCTATTTCACTTACAGATAAAGTTGTGGTAGATAATCTTTCTTTTGCTTTTTCAATCAGCTTTTCATGTATATGTTGCTGGGTACTTTGGCCAGTTAATGTTTTAAGTAACCCACTTAAATAACTGGGTGATACGTTTAGTGCTTCCGCAATGTATGTTACGGTAGGGAGGCCCCTTTTCATTAAATCGTCACTGTTAAAATATTCGGTAAGTAGGTCTTCCAGCTTGTTTAAGGTTTTATGGCTGCTTATTTTTCTAGTAAGAAACTGCCGGTTGTAAAACCTTCCTGCATAAGTTAGCAATAATTCTAGTTGAGCTATAATAAGGTCCTGACTGAACTTGTCTATATTGGCCTGGTACTCCTGCTCAATGTTTAGCATAATGGCGGAAATCATTTCCTCTTCTTTTTCAGATAGAAACAGGGCCTCATGCACAGAATAATCAAAGTATTCGTATTCCTTTATTTTTCTGGCCAGCGGGGTATTCCAAAGAAAATCGGGATGGATATAGAGTATCCATCCTGAATGTTTCAATTTCTCGTTATTGTTCACCTCAATGCTAAAAACC